>ENA-OOWN01000482-OOWN01000482.1-human-gut-metagenome-genome-assembly--contig:-NODE-482-length-34759-cov-14.466459_pt1 | contig 34759 bp, 33 predicted proteins | sample MGYA00241406_ERZ501319 | MGnify/ENA primary metagenome ERZ501319 (study PRJEB25962, sample SAMEA2042734) | human gut metagenome | biome: human gut; feature: human-associated habitat; material: faeces... | reverse complement strand
TGTTCTCATCATAGACATATCCGTTGGAATAATTCCCTTTGACTTTTCTTTCATTGTCAAAAATGTACCCATTGGCATAATAACCTACAATTTTTCCTTTTGCATTCACAATATAACCATTACGGTATGTGGTCATATTTGACGTTCTGCAAGAAACAAAACAACAAATAAGAGCTGTTACAATTACTGGCAGAAATATATATCCCAATGCTATGGGCTTAAAATGCGTCCTTGTTTTCATTCCTCTTGTTTTTGATGTTACTTCATTATGATTGATAGCCAATCACGGTTTATCTTGTCTACTGAAACATCTTTGTATAATGTTACCAAGCCTTTGCCCTTGACATATTGTTTTTCCGTGAATAAAGGCGGTTGTTTAGAAGCGCTGAAAGTCTGGGTTAAAGCTGCCGTCTCAATAAAATGCTCGTTAATAAATTCAAAACGCTTGTAGCTGTAAGATGCTGCCGAAATGCGTGATGAAGAAAATACGCATTGTTTCTCCTTGCTTATCTGCGGATTTCCTATTTGCTTAAAACTCACATCTTTATGATATTGCTTCTTCGTTTTGCCCCATACAAGGCAATCATAATATTGTATCATCTGATTACCATACCGACCAAGATTGACAAGTATATCGTCCTTACCGTCAAAATTGACATCTTGTAATTTAGCCCAAACATTGAGGTTGTTGGCAAACTCAATGTCGGAAGGATAGGAATAAGATATTTCCTGGGCTGTTTTCCCCTGTTTGTCAAATAGGGTGATTTGCAATCCTTTCAAGTCTGTGCCATCCCTGACAACCGTATATTTCATTAATTTAGTTCCATTACAATCAACAAGTTGCCATTCGTCAGATGACCAAAAAGAATGTTCTCCGTCATCATTGGCTTTCCCGCTTGTCGTGGTTTGAGCTTTTCCGTTTTCAAAAGGTGTAGCAAACTTGAATTGAGGCTTAATGACTACATTGCCCAATGAATTGGCAAAACCAATCAATCCATTATCATCCATGATGCGGAAAAATCCTTCATGGATATAGTCGGGACCGTTATCGCATTTGAACACATAGAACAATTCTTTGCCTTGATTGTCAATACAGACAATCTGTGCATCTTTCTTGTTCTCATACACGAAGCCTATGTGCCGTATGGTGTCTGTTTGGCAGAATTTATATTTTCCGTATGGCACAATGGTATCGCCTCGTTCATCCACGTAGCATACAGGAACACCGACCTTAAGATGTTTATCCATAGTAAATGCAACCAATATTTTTTGTGCTGGGAGCAAATCGAAATTCATGAGTAAAAACACTATACACAGAAACTTTTTCATAATCTATCATCTTAATGACACCCAAAGATAACGAAAAGGAATAACCTAATCAATTATTAGACTATCCCTTTCCCGTTAGGTTTAAGCAAATTAACTCTTATGGTGAAAATAGGCACCTTAAAAATATCTACAAGTTTAGTTTGTTCCTTTGTCTATATACCCAAACCAACCTAAACCTGTTTTTTGTTGGCAGTAATAAATGTGCTGGCGAAAAGAGAAGAAATATCCATCCTTTTCTCTTTTCGCCAGTAGTGCTTTTATTGCTAATAGTTTGCAGTCGAAATAAACTTCTTGATTTCTTCCTCACTTGGCAGTTCTATCATGTACTTCTGCACAAAGATGTTCGGGTCTAATCCGGCGGTGGCATACTTTACCAAGGTGTCGCCCTTATCGGTACAGAGCAGGATGCCGACGGGCGGATTGTCATCGGGCTGCATCACTTCCGACTTAAAGTAGTTGAGGTACAGGTTCAGTTGCGAAGCATATTCGTGGCGGAACTTGTCTATCTTCAGTTCCACAATAATGTGGCATTTCAAGATGCGGTGATAGAAAATAGAATGACAGAAGAAGCGATTTTTAAACAGGCTCTAAAGCTTTCATGTCAGCTTGTTTATACTATTTCATAATCGCAGAAGCGGCTCCATATTGTTCGCCTACTTCGTTTCCCTGTTTTACTTTCTTGCCATATCCAAAAGTATATGTTACAGACAAGTTCAAACGTCGGTGAAAATTATTTCCATCAACAAATTGTTTCTCAGAATACAGGGGAGCAGACAACATCGTTGTGGAGCATAACCAATCATTACGGAACAAGTTCATCGCGCTGATGCGGATATTCCAGTTAGAGTGACTCCATCCACCAAGTATCTGATAGAAATCGCGGTCCCGGTAGACTGCTGCCCGATTGCCTTGCACGGTAAGACTTCTTGTCTGATAAGATGCCTGAAAATAAAAATTGCCCAGATAATAGGTCGCAGAAGCATTGCATGAGAAAGGAGAGCGTGAGATATTGAAAAGTCCTGTCATACGATAGAATGACACAGAGGGGGAAGCCGCCAATTGCAGCTTTCCGTTGAGCAATCTGTAGTTGAGCGACAAGCCTACCTGTGTCCGGTTATAGTTGCCATCTGTTTCAAAAGTACGAAGCAAGGCCGTACCGTTATTATATGGTTGATAGACTGGCACAAACAGGTTATATTCACCAAAATACTGCATAAATGCCGAAGCGGAAAATGCAGTGGTCGGTATCCAATTGTATGACAGGTTGAATGTTACCTGTCGTGACAATCCGATACCGGGATTTCCGGTGTAGTACATCAGTTCATTTTGCTGGAGCACATTAGGCGTTTTCTCACTGGCTCCGGGATAATTGGCCCCGAAATGGAAATAAGTACGGAACGAGTGCTTTTGCGAGGGAGCAAACCCGGCAGACAAGTTAAGTAATGGATAAATTTCAGTAACAGACTGGTCATTGATTTTATTCCTTTCCCACTGAAAAGCTGCATCTGCCCTGACATTCCACTTGTCATTCGAAAAATTATAGCCGAGTGAAGCACCGGAGTACATATCTGAGAACTTATTGTCATAGGGCGATGTCCCGAAATAGCTCACATCGTTGGACGTAGAACCAAACCAGGTACGGAGGAAAGCACTTTGCTTATCCGTAAATCTCTTGTACAGCGTAACGCTCCCCCGGAATTGCCAGACGTCTTCCTTCGAATCATTCACTATGGCAGTACTTTCCGGTAAAGAGGTCTGATAGTGGTAGGAATAGTTCGTGTGCCCATAATTAATTCCAGGAGATACACTGAGCTGGAAGCTGCGGGGCAGGATAAAATAATAATTGCCAGACCAGATGAGATACCGGCTTACTGATGGCTCACTTTTACTGTAAGCGTAATCGGTATTATATTGCGGGATGAATGATAACGACCCGTTTGTTTCTGCCACAGCCGATTGGTCAAAATTAAAACCTATCGTATTGGCAAGCTGTATCTTGTCCGTGTCGTAAATGGCCCGGAAAGTAACGGGATACTGATTGTACTTGAAGTGGGAGTTTTCCAAGGCTTCGTTTCTTGTGGTCTGATAGGTTTGCCCTTTTTCATTCTCAAGACTGTAAATGCCGGTTGTGGAAGTTCCTAAATGATTCAGGTTGGAGTTGGAAGCTCCTGCATATAAATCGTATGTCATCCGTTTATACACGAATTTGGAATAGACAGAACCCCGGCTTGACAGCTTCCCAGCCAAGAAGTTTTCACCCAGTGTGGCTTTGGTGTAGCCTCCGTATTCGTATTTCTGCACAATGAAGTTTACCACATGTTCGCTACCTTGAAACCGCGGGTCTGAAGGAAAGTCGAGATATTCAACCCGACGCACATCCGACGTTAAAATACCCTCCATTTCTTCTGATGAGGCCGGAATATAGTTGATGAATATGGCTACATTTTGTCCACTTGGCGTAGTGACAGAATTATCCATCAGATTGATGCTGATTTGAGGAATGGCAAGCAGCTTCAAAAGGTCTACCGCATTTTGCGCAGAATTCTTCTGGCTCATAGTCGGAGTGTATGTGGAAGATGAAGCATCAGTACGGTGCATTTGAGCTTTTACTACCACTTCTTCCTTGATTTCGATGGTTGATATACTGTCATGCGTCTGACCAAACGTCTTTACAGGGGAAATGCTTATAAAGTATAATGCTAAAATGAACGACGTTAATTTCCACATAATAATAGCTTTTTTAGTTTTTAATGCCGCAAAGGTATCACTTTTCCTGTATAAAGCGTAATTATGTGTCTTTTTTTTGTGAAATCAGCAAATTTGCTTTATTTGTGCTGTGCTGTACTCTATAAAACATCATTTTATTTAAAGCAACCAATCTTTTCTGTAATGCTAATGATGAAAAAAGAATAGAATCAGTATCCTAATAAGTAATTTCATTTTCATTCCACACAAAACCCAAATCCCCATCGTTATGGGAATATCTTACTTAAATTGCGAAGTTTAGTCCACCCTCTTTTTATATATCCAAACCAACCTAAACCTATTCTTGTTGGCAGTAATAAACGTACTGGCAAAAAGAGAACAGAATGTATTTTTCTTCTCTTTTCGCCAGTAGTGCTTTTATCGCTAATAGTTTGTATTCGAAATAAACTTCTTGATTTCTTCTTCGGAGGGAAGCTCTATCATGTATTTCTGCACGAATATATTCGGGTCTAATCCTGCGGTGGCATACTTTACCAATGTGTCGCCCTTATCGGTACAAAGCAGGATGCCGACAGGCGGATTGTCGTCAGGCTGCATCACTTCCGCCTTGAAGTAGTTAAGGTACATATTCAGTTGCGAAGCATACTCGTGACGGAACTTGTCTATCTTCAATTCCACAATGACGTGGCATTTCAAGATGCGGTGATAGAAAACGAGGTCAGCAAAGAAATAATCCCCGTCTATCAGGATGCGCTTTTGCCGAGCTTCAAAGCAGAAGCCATGTCCCATTTCTAACAGAAAGTGTTGCAGGTTGTCCAAAATGGATTGCTCCAAGTCGCTCTCCGTTACCAAGGCACGGTCGTTCAGCCCAAGAAATTCCAGCGTGACGGGCGTGTTGATAACGTCTTTGGGTTGCAACGGCGTGGCTTGCTGCTGCACCAAGGCAGACAAGGCTTCCTTATTCTTAGATAATCCGCTACGCTCGTAATAGAGGGAATTAATTTGCCGCTCCAACTCCTTATATGACCAACACCCACGAATAGTTTCCATTTCATAGAACGCTCTTTTTACAGGATTGTCAATAGTGGATATAAGCATTAGGTTGGAATATGTGAGCTTGTTAAAGAGTTTATCTGCCGGAAGCATCCATTCTTTTGTCTCATCCAATTCGGCGGACGGTATCCGCCGAATGTTTATTGCAGATTTGGCGGACGGCATCCGCCGAATTGGTTCTATGAATTCGGCGGTCAGCGAGTGCCGAATTTGCGATGTCAGATACAATGCGATAGGCTCTTTCAGTTGCGGATAAACAAGGTACAACCGCCGGAACTCACGAAACCTGCGCTCGTTCAGTCCCTTGATATTCAGCCGTTGTTCCAGCTTCTTCAACAGTTGCTCACCGTATGCGGCACGGTCTTCACCGTTTTGCTCAAACTCCACGATATAGCAGCCCATGAGCCAGTTGCGGGCAGTCAGGGCGAGGTTTACAGCGTGTGCGGCTTGCGCCTGCAACGTGCATTGTATCGTGCTGATATGTTTTACTAATGCTTCAAAGTCCATAATTGCAAAGGTAAGTCTTTTATGGTTAAAACTTTAATTCCGGCAGGCTGTTTATCGCTTCCTCTTTCAATTTATCCACCGCACGGGTGTATTTCTCCGTATGTTTCAGTCCGCTATGCCCGAGCAGGCTGGCAACCGTCTTGATATTCGCCCCATTGTTGAGGATATTCACGGCGAACGAGTGACGGGCGCAATGCCAGCTGATGTGCTTGTCTATTCCGGCTCTTTTCACCCAACGCTTGACGGATTTACAGCAACTTTCATACGAAGGCAGGTTGAAGATAAGAGCGTCTTTGTTGCCGTCTGTCGGCGGCTCTCCCACAAGCGAAAGAAGACCGCCATTGAGTGGAATGACCACACCGCTACTGGCAGAATGACCTTTGGTTTTGTTCTGCTCAAATTTTAGCAGCTTGTTAGCGTAGTCGATATTCTTATAGGTAAGGTCTTTCACGTCACAGAAGCGCAAGCCGCAATACAGGCAAAAGATAAACGCACGCCTTACGTTGGGGTTCTCGTTGTCATAATGGCACGCAATCAACCGCTGGATTTCTTCAGGCGAAAGCACGTCTTTACGCAATAGCTGGCTATCCACCTTGCAGGTAACACCCTTGCACGGGTCTTTCAGCATCACGTCATGGTCAATCGCATAGTGGATAACCTTCTTGAAACGCTGGAAGATGCTTTTGGCTCCTTCGCCCACGCTTCGGGATTGCAGATAAGCTACAAACTGTTCCATCATGTCCTTTGTAATAAGTTCCGGCTTAATGCTGAACTCATACATTGGATAATGTTCTTGCAGAAAGTCCTTAAAACGGCTTAATGCGATTTGCACCATCCGAATGTCTTTCTTTGTATAATCGTTAATGTAGGCTTGAAAATAATCCAAGAAATTCACGTTCCGGTCTTTTTTCAAGCGATAGCCCAACATACTTTCCTTGAACTCTTGCTCACGCTCGGCACGTATCCTTACAGCAAGTTCCAGTGTTTCCTTGTTTTGTTGGCGTTCCGCAGGAGTACGGGGCTTTTCTATCAGATACAGACTGAGGTTTTCTTTTCGCCTGTGATGCTTGATAGAGAATTTCGGCTTTCCTTGCATCTTTCCACTGTCATAATACACCTGATTACCGTTTTCGTCCAATACGGGCTTTTCCTCTCTACCCAAATAATACTCCAGATACAGGCTGATTCTGCCGTCTGACAGCTTATTTTGCTCCAATTTAGGGTTTTCTTTCGTTTTATTTTCTAACTTTGCCATTGTTTAGAGGTTTTATCCCGATTTAGGTACCGTAACCGGGTGATTACACTAAATGATTGATTTTCTTTTGTTTTCCGATGTTGCAAAGGTACAAAAGAAAATGGAATTTCAAAGTGTACTAAAAGTGTACTGAATAACAGAAAATAGGCAAAATATAGCAAAAATGGAGAAAATAAGAAATACACAAATCATTGATAATAAGGAAGATAAATTCTTTTGTTTTCCTATGATTTCTATGCCTTGTACCGGGTCTGGGTACAAGAAGAGCTAAGTATTTGATAATTCGATACTTGGCTCTTTTTATTTGTCTGATTTATCTCTTATCCTTCCTGCATTTGCAAAAAATGGAGTAGTAAGTCTTTGTTTTCTTTGGCTACGCAAGACAAATGCAGTACCTTTGAGAGGAAAAATGCATATAATAAAAGTCTATGGAACAAGGCGTTTGGCAGGAGATTGAACAGTTGTACCAGAAGTTTCAACAACTTGGTATCAGTGAAGCGGTGGACTATGAGAAGTACTACCTCTATTCTCTTATTACCCATTCTACAGCGATTGAAGGTTCAACACTCACCGAAGCAGAAGCACAAATGCTTTTCGATGAGGGGGTGACTGCCAAAGGAAAGCCATTGGTGTATCATTTGATGAACGAGGACTTGAAGAATGCATACGGCCTTGCGAAAGAGGAAGCCAAACGTAAAGAGCCCGTCACATCGGCATTTTTACAGCAATTGAATGCCATGTTGATGCGTACGACAGGCGGCGTACACAATGTAATGGGTGGCTCCTTTGATTCTTCCAAAGGTGAATTTCGTTTGTGCGGCGTGACGGCTGGTGTGGGCGGCCGTTCTTATATGAATTATCAGAAAGTTCCTGCCAAAGTAGAGGAGCTGTGCGCTTTATTGCAGGAAAAGCAAAAAGCTGTGGGAACGTTTCGGGAACAATACGAATTGAGTTTCAATGCTCACCTCAATTTGGTAACCATTCATCCGTGGATAGATGGTAATGGTAGGACCGCCCGTCTGCTGATGAATTACATTCAGTTCTGCTACAACCTCTTCCCAACCAAGATATTCAAGGAGGCCAGGGAAGAGTATATTTCTGCCTTGCGGCAGTCGCAGGAAGAAGAAGTTAATCAGCCATTCTTGGACTTCATGGCCGGGCAGTTGAGAAAAACGCTCTCTGTGGAGATTGAGCGGTTTGATGCTTCACAAAAGAAAGGATTTGGTTTTATGTTCTGATGCGGGGAAGCAGATTGTTCTCTCTGTTGAGGACGGAAAACCCGTCATTGAGATGGATTCTGTCAATGACGGGTCGCTTGCTGTTCTCCGATTTTTGTTTTACTCTGCCTCTCAGGCCGTCCGTCGTTACATGCCGGCGCTGTTCTTCTTCAGCCATTCCACCCGGCGCTGGTCGGGCAGGTGCTTGACGGTGAAATGTTCGAACCGGGCCTGGAAGCCGTTGCCGTCGGGGCAGGCGCCCATGATGCCCACCATGACCGGATGATTGTCCTGCAGCCAGGCGTTGCGCATCATCGTGTACTCCTTGTCGTCGAAAGAATAGAAAATCTCTACGGCATCCAGCCGTCTGACAGCCTTGATCCAGACAAACGGTACGGGCTTCTCCAGGGGGATGATGCTCCAGTCGCTCGTGTGGTGGGTGACGACGGTGCTGAGGTTATACTTCCCGTCCACAAACTCGATGCCGGCCTTGATGTAGTTTTCGTGGTCGATGCGCAGCATCAGGCCCGACTGGTCGAAGCGGGTCTTGTAGTCGCCCGAAATCTTGACCTTGACTTCGAACTCCCCTCCGCGCAAGGTGTACAGAAACGGGGCGTCGTCGACGGTAAACCCGTAGTGGGAGATGCGCCAGTAGTCGGTCTGGGACGTGACATCCATCGAAAGTGCGTTGTCTTTGATTTCCCAGTGTTCCGGTTCGTTGAACCACTGCATTTTCTCCAGCGATTGGGCCATGCAGGTCCAGCAGGAGGCGGCAAGCAGCAGTCCGCTCAATACGATTGATTTCTTCATGGTGATAAAATGTTTATTGTATGGATTTCTTTTCTGAGTCCGTCAGTTGCCGGACGACGCGGCAGGGGTTGCCTACGGCCAGCGTACCGGCCGGAATGTCTCTGTTGACAACGCTCCCGGCACCGATGACGCAATTGTCGCCGATGGTGACGCCGGGCAGGACGCAGACCTGTGCCCCGATCCATACGTTGTTGCCGACGGTGATGGGGCGGGCATATTCCAGCCCGCTGTTCCGCTGCCCGATGTCGAAAGGATGGCCGGCCGTATAAAAACCGCAGTTGGGCGCGATGAACACATGGTCGCCGAAGCGGACCTTGGCCTCGTCCAGGATGACGCAATTCATGTTGGCATAGAAGTGTTCGCCGATTTCGATGTTGTAGCCGTAGTCGCAGAAGAAGGGTTGCTCTATCAGGAAGTCTTCCCCCGTTTTCCCCAGCAGGGCTTTCAGCAGCTCCGTTCTCCGCCGGGTTTCCGAAGGCGGCAGTTGGTTGTATGCGTAGCATTGGTCCTTGCACAGCTGCCTTTCGGCTATCAGCTCCGGGTCGTGGTTGGCGTCGTATAATTTGCCCCGGAGGCACTTTTCCTTTTCGCTTGCCATGAGATAATGATCTTTTTTTGTTACTTTTGCAAAGATAGGCCTTTGCGGCCTCATGTACAATGATTATAAATAACCATTTTATGGCTGGCCGATGGATACCGTAGACCGATTGAACAGAGAATTTTCTGCACAGGACTTTGCGGAGAATCTTCCTGACAGCTCCGTGCTGGAACGTTACAGGGAGGTGGCCCGCAACTATGCACGGATGGAAAATGCCGTGGCCGTGCTGAGCGACCTGCGTGCCCGCGTCAGCTACATCTACTATGGAGGGTTTGCGCGGATGCTGGGTATCGGGGAGGCTCAGAAGGACGACACGATCGCTTCCATCTGGTAGGAGAACCTTTTCCGGCTGGTCCATCCCGACGACCTGGCCGGGAAACATCTGCACGAGCTTTGCTTTTTCCATTTTGTCCGTCAGCAGCCTCCGGGGAAGCGTGGAGACTATTATCTGCAGGGGCAGCTTCGCATGAAGACCGTCACGAACGGTTATGTGCCCGTGCTGCACCGGATGTTCTATATCCCGATTTCCTCCAGCGGCACGCTGTGGCTGGCCTTGTGCCTGTACAGCCCTCTGGTGTTCGACATGCCTGCCGGGGCGTTCATCGTCCATTCTGTGACGGGCCGTACGGAAGAGCTGGGCGAACGTCATGGCGCGATGATACTGTCTGCCCGCGAGAAGCAGATACTCTCCCTGATCGACAAAGGGCTGCCCAGCAAGGAGATTGCAGACCGCCTTTCGATCAGCGTCCATACCGTCAGCCGCCATCGGCAGGAAATCTTGAACAAGTTGGGAACCCGGAACTCCATAGAGGCCTGCCGGGTGGCCAGGGAACTGCACCTGCTTTGAGCGGACAGTTACAAAAAGTGGGGGCGGCAGATGGTTTTCAGACAGATTCTTTTATCTTTGCAAGTGTAAAAATATGTCAGGAGCATGAACCAGATATCTTTATTGTGCAGACGGCCTTTCGTGTGGCTGGCCCGTTTCCGCTATCGGCGGGGCTATGGGGTGCATTCGCCTTTTGCTTTCCATCTCATTACGGGCGTCGTCTACGAGGCTGCACCTTATTATAAATACGCATCCCTGCTGGAAGAGGAAAAACGGCAGGCGTCGCGGCAGCCCAGGGGCTGGCGGGGCGAATCGCTCAAGGTGAAGCGGCTGCTGTTCCGCCTGGTGAACTATGCCCAGCCGGAGACGGTGGTCGATGCCGGACGGCTCTCGGCCTCGGCCCTCTACCTGAAGGCCGCGCGGGAAGGAGCCGTCTATACGCCTGCGGCCGGGCTGGACGAGCTGTTCCTGGAGGCCGGTGTGCCGGTGGACTTCCTGTACCTGCACGACTGGCGCCGTCCCGACTTTGTGGAAGAGGTGTTCCGGCAGTGCGTGGGGCGCACGCGCGGCCGCTCGGTGTTCGTCATCGAGGGCATCCGCTACACGAAGGCCATGCACCGGCTGTGGGATGCGATGAGGCGGGACGAACGGTGCGGCATCTCCTTCGACCTCTACGACCTGGGCATCCTCTTCTTCGACCGGACGAAGATAAAACAACATTATTTGGTAAACTTTTAAGGCCTTCGGGCTGTTTAATGCTTAAAAAACAACGGAATTATGAAGAAAAGTCTGATATACACCCGCACGGGCGACGCAGGCAAGACGTCGCTGGTAGGAGGGACGCGCGTCCCCAAAACACATGCCCGCCTGGAGGCGTATGGCACGGTCGACGAACTGAATTCTTTCCTGGGGCTGCTGGCTGCACGCCTGACGGCCGACGACCTGGCCTTTGTCCAGTGGATACAGAACGAGCTGTTCGTGGTGGGCAGTTACCTGGCCACCGACAGCGAAAAAACAGAACTTCGGGCGGTAAGCATCATCACCCCCGAACACGTGGCGGAGGTGGAGGCGGAGATCGACCGTCTGGACAGCCTCGTGCCACCTCTGACAGCATTTGTCCTGCCGGGCGGCGACGAGGGAGCAGCCCTGTGCCATGTGTGCCGGACGGTGTGCAGGCGGGCTGAACGCCGCATCCTGGCCCTGGCGGAGGAAGTCGCCGTTTCGGCCGAATTGCTGGCTTTTATCAACCGTTTGTCCGATTATCTGTTCGTTTTGTCCCGGAAAATCAATCTGGACAATAAAAAAGACGAAATATTTTGGCAGAAAAGTTGCAAGTGATATTTTTTGTTATACATTTGCCGAAAAATTGAGAAAAAGAACTGATTGTTTACGAATAATTTTAACGCTTAAAGACTATGTATTGGACATTGGAATTGGCGTCTAAACTGGAAGATGCCCCTTGGCCGGCAACTAAGGATGAATTGATTGATTATGCCATGCGTTCGGGTGCTCCGCTTGAAGTGATAGAAAATCTTCAGGAGATGGAAGATGAAGGCGAAATATATGAAAGCATTGAGGATATTTGGCCTGATTATCCCAGCAAGGAAGATTTCTTCTTCAACGAAGAGGAGTATTGATGTACGTAGTAATCAGAAGAAGCCTGCTTACAGGCTGGATAGAGAATAAGAAGGGCAGTCTGACGGCTTGATCGAGAGCTGACAGACGGCCCTTTTCTGTCTTTAAAGGTTCCAGGAGGAATATCATGGATACACAGGAAAACGAAACATACCGTTTGCCCGGGCTGAAGGAACGCCGGGTGCCTGAAGCCTGCCGCGAGGAGATCGGCGCGCTGTTGGGCGAGATTTATGGCTACACCCAGTTCCGCGAACTGGAGATATACGACGACCTGTTCAAGGGAAAGGAGACGACCACCCTCTCGCAGGGGCAACTCATCGAGCACGTGGCGCGCGAGGCCGAGAAAGGACTTGGGGAATCGGGCGGCAGTCCCGACAATCTCCTGCTGACGGCACCTACGGGATCGGGCAAGTCGCTGCTCTTCCAGTTGCCGGCCATCTATCTGGGCCGGCGCTACGGGACGCTCACGCTGGTAGTGTCGCCGCTGAAGGCGCTGATTGTGGACCAGGTGGAGAGCCTGCAGGATCAGGGCTACGGGCGTGTGGCCTATGCTTCGTCCGACCTGTCGCCCGAGCAGAAGGCCGAGGTGTACCGCCGGGTGCGCGAGGGGGAGGTGGACCTGTTCTACCTGTCGCCCGAGCTGTTGCTGTCGTATGACATCCGCCACTTTGTGGGCGACCGGCACATCGGGCTGGTGGTGGTCGACGAGGCCCATACCGTGACCACCTGGGGCAAGGAGTTCCGTGTGGACTACTGGTTCCTGGGACGCTATCTGGCCGGCTTGAAGCAGACGCTGGGCTATACCTTCCCGCTGTTTGCCCTGACGGCCACGGCGGTGTGGAATCCGGCGGGCGACAACGACATGGTCTTCGAGACGGTACGCTCGTTGCAGATGGAGCCCTGTGTGCTCTACATCGGTACGGTGAAGCGCAGCAACATCGGCTTTGACATCCGTCAGTTGCAGCTGCAGGAAGGGGAAACCTACGACAAGGCCAAGCAGCGTGCGGTCTCTGCCCGGGTGGACGACTATCTGGACGGACACAAGACGCTGCTCTACTATCCCTTTGCCGGTGGCATCGACATGCGCATCAAGTCGTGGGTGAAGCCCGCCGACTGGCCGCTGGTGGCCTCCTATTACGGCAAGAAGGACAAGGTGCAGAAGGCGGCCATCGTGGATGCCTTCAAGGACGGCAGCAAGCGGCTCATCGTGGCCACCAAGGCTTTCGGTATGGGCGTGGACATCAGTGACATCGACCGCGTCTACCACGTGGCCCCGTCGAGCACGTTTGTCGACTACGTGCAGGAAATCGGGCGTGCCGCCCGCGACGCGTCCGTGCAGGGCATCTCGGCGACCGACTTCCACGAGCGCGACTTCTACTACATGAACCGTCTGCACCAGACGGGAGCCATCGCGCAGGAGCAGCTGGCACTGATCCTGCAAAAGCTCGTCGAGGTGTACCACATGAAGGGCCGGAAGCCTGAGATGCTGGTGTCGCTCTCCGACTTCGAGTTTGTCGTGAAACTGCCCCGCACGAAGAACAAGCTGGAATACGAAACCGAGCTGGGGCAGTTTGTGAAGACCGCCCTGCTGTGGCTGGAGGAAGATATCCAGAAACGTTTCGGCGCGCGTCTGCTGGAAGTCAGTCCGCAGAATCTGCTGGTGGAGGGCTATGTGCAGGACAAGACGGGCGACGCCTTTGCCCGCGAGTATGCTGCCTACCTGACTCCGGTGGCAGGCGAGGAGAATGTCTACCTGGCCCGTCTCGATCGCCTGTGGGAAGAGCGTTTCCCCGAGTTGGGCTACAAGGAGTTCAAGCAGAAGCTGAACAACGGTACGCTGTGCGAGGGCGCGCGTCCTGTGGCTGTCGGCAAGCACGAGGTGCTGCTGAAGGAGGATGCCGACACGCTCCGCCGCCGCATGGACGAATTGTTCAAGAGCCTGGTCACGCTGCTGAAGACGGCTTTGTTGAAGACCAAGGGCCGCTTTGACGAAGAAGCCCTGCGTGCCGTCTTTGCCGAACATGCGATGGACGTCCGTTCGGCCAAGCGCTTCATTGGCTCCCTGCTCGAGAGCCGTACGGAAGAGGGACGCAGCGTCAGCTACATCAGCAGTCAGAAGAAGGAATCCAACGAGCTGTCGTTTACCGTGACCCGCGGTTTCGACTTGTTGCTGTCGCGCTACCAGAAATTGTTTGCCCAGCGCATCACGGGGCATAAGGGTGACCGGCTGGAATTCTACTGCACGCCTTTCTCCGACCTGAACATGCTGCTCAACCTGCTTTCCATGCTGGGAGGGCTGTCGTTCAGTGTGGCGGGAGGAGGCACGCCGTGTGTCCACGTGCGCTTCAACGATGTGGAGGCCCTGGAACAGCTGGCGGCTTCCGACGGTTATCGCAACCTGATTCTCGATGCCAACGAACGCATCTTCCAGGAGCAGATCGAGCTGTTCTCGATGTTTTTCGGTACTGATCGTCTGAGTGACGACCGCCGTTGGGACTTTATAGAAGACTATTTCACCGGTACCTCGGTGGAGGAATTGAAGAAGAGGTATTGTTGCTAGCGGTTAGTGGTCAGTGGTGAACGGTTAGCAAGTATGTACTAACCACTAACCACTCACCACTAACCGCTAATCTTCTGGTACGCCAGCCGTTCGTCTCCGTTCATCAGATAGATGATGCCGCAGTAGCGGAAACCATGCTTTTGCAGGATGTGTTGCAGGATGTGGTTGTCGCGGTGGGTGTCGGCCCGCAGGTTCTGTATCTGCGTGTAGCACCACTCCAGGCAGGCGGCAGCCACGCCGTGGCTGTCTTCCGTGCTGGCCAGTCGGTGTATGGTGGCGTAGGGCCGTTCGTCGTCCAGCCACTGGCCTTTGTAGATGCGGGCGTATGTAGGGTCCTTGCCCGGAATGAAGGTGAAGGTGCCGATGATGTCCCCCTTTTCGTCCAGGCACACGTAGCTGTGCCCGGCTTCGATGTCTTTCGTTACCAGTTCGCGGCTGGGGTATCCGCCCGTCCATTGCTTCAGGTTGCCGCTTTTCCGCATGATGCGTTTGCCTTGTTCGAAGATGTCCATCAGGCGGTTCATGTCTTCCATCCGGGTTTTTCTGATTTGTATCATAAGCAGTCAGTTCATGGGAAGCCCTTGTCGTTTTCCTTGTTCTTTTTGAACATTGTCGGGGCGTAGAGTGTTCTTTAATAAAGAAAAGGATGCAAACCTATGGTAAGATTTACATCCTTTCTGAGCGGAAAGACAGGGATTCGAACCCTGGGAACAGTTGCCCGTTCACCGCATTTCGAGTGCGGCCCGATCGACCACTCCGGCATCTTTCCTTGTTCGGCGGTGCAAATGTAGCATGTTTTCTGCTAAATTGTGCGCTTTTTATGGAATATTTTACATATATTTGCCCAAAACTTAAAAAATGAAGATTATGAAAAAGGTTTTTAGTATTTTGTTGGTGGCCGTATGCTGCTTGGCATTGGCTACGCCTGCACAGGCCCAGCTCTTGAAGTGGGGTGTCAAAGGCGGTGTGAACATGTCCAAGATTGATTGGAAAGGCGGATATGAAGGAAACAAGGACAATAGCGCCGGTTTCTTCATCGGCCCGATGGCTGAAATAACGATCCCCGTAGCCGGATTGGGTGTGGATGCAGCAGTGATGTATTCGCAACGCGGCAAGAAATACGATGTGACGGACGGTTCCGACGGATTGTCGTTGGATGCCCGGCAACAGGGTATTGAAATTCCCATTAACCTGAAGTATACTATCGGTTTGGGAAGCCTTTTGGGTATTTATGTAGCCGCAGGTCCCGATTTCTTCTTTAACTTCAAGGACATGGACTTGAAAGGTTTCGGACAGTCTCTGAATGGTGATGACTTGATTGATTCAAAGAAAACGCAGGTCGGCATCAACGTCGGTGCCGGTGTCAAGCTGGTAAAACATCTGCAGGTAGGCTTTAACTATCAGATTCCGCTGGGCGACAGCTTCTCGGCAGGCAAGGCCCTGGAGGCCATCGGCGAGGATATTCTTGGCGGCAAGACCAAGACTTGGCAGATTTCTGTAGCATATATTTTCTGATAAAAGTTAGAGGGATTATTTTATCAGAGTGGTGCCGCTCGTCTTCGGATGGGCGGCGCTTTTTTTGCACTGTCTTCAGATAAGTCGTATCTTTGCCGCATCTATGGAGAAGTTTGTCGACGTCATATTGCCCTTGCCCCTGCATGCCTGTTTTACGTATGCCCTGCCGTCCGGAATGGATGCGGAGGTGCAGATCGGCTGCCGGGTGGTGGTGCCCTTCGGCAAGAAGAAGTACTACACGGGCATCGTGCGTAACGTCCACTACCTGAAGCCGCAGGACTACGAGGTGAAGGAGGTGTCGGCCGTGCTCGACGGGCAGCCCATCCTGCTGCCCCTGCAGTTCCGGTTCTGGGAGTGGCTGGCCGACTATTACCTCTGCACGCAGGGCGATGTCTACAAGGCGGCCTTGCCCTCGGGGCTGAAGCTGGAGAGCGAAACGGTGGTGGAGTACAACCCTGACTTCGAAGCCACGGAGCCGCTGCCCGAACGCGAGCAGAAGGTGCTCGACCTGCTGGCCGCCGAGCCCGAGCAGACGGTGACCCGGCTGGAGAAGGACAGCGGACTGAAGAACATCCTCGCCGTGGTGAAGTCACTGCTTGAAAAAGACGCCCTTTTTGTGAAGGAAGAGCTGAAGCGCACCTACAAGCCGAAGACCGAGACACGCGTGCGCCTCACCGAAGCGGCGCGCAACGAACGGCGGCTGCACTTCTTCTTCGACGAACTTCAGCGACGGGCGCCCAAGCAGCTTGACTTGCTGATGAAGTACATCGAACTTTCCGGCTGCCTGGGCGGGCAGACGGTCAGGGAAGTGTCCAAAGCCGAACTGCTGAAGCGCTCTGGCACCACGCCTGCCGTGTTCGGCGGGCTGGTGGACAAGGGCGTGTTCGAGGTCTATCACCAGGAAGTGGGGAGGCTCGAGACCGTTTCGCAGGCTTTGCAGCCCCTCAACGAACTGAACGTCCACCAGCAGCGCGCCTTCGACGAAATCCGGGCATCGTTCCGCGAGAAGAATGTCTGCCTGCTCCACGGCGTCACGTCCAGCGGCAAGACCGAAATCTATATCCACCTCATTGATGAGGCCCTCCGGCAGGGCAGGCAGGTGCTCTATCTGCTGCCCGAAATCGCCCTGACCACCCAGATTACCGAACGCCTGAAGCGGGTCTTCGGCAGCCGGCTGGGCATCTACCATTCCAAGTTCCCCGATGCCGAGCGGGTAGAGGTGTGGCAGAAGCAGCTCTCCCAGGAACCCTATGACATTATCCTCGGCGTACGCTCGTCCCTCTTCCTGCCCTTCCGGCGGTTGGGACTGGTCATCGTCGACGAGGAGCACGAGAATACCTACAAGCAGCAGGACCCCGCTCCCCGTTACCACGCCCGCAACGCGGCCATCGTGCTGGCCTCCATGTGCGGGGCCAAGACCTTGCTGGGCACGGCCACGCCCAGCGTGGAGAGCTGGTACAATGCTACCGAGGGCGGCAAGTATGCCTTGGTGGAGCTGAAGGAACGGTACAAGGAAATCCAATTGCCCGAAATCATTCCGGTCGACATCAAGGAGCTGCAGCGCAAGAAGCGCATGAACGGTCCCTTCTCGCCCCTGCTGCTGCAATACGTGCGCGAGGCGCTGGAGCAGAAGGAACAGGTTATTCTCTTCCAGAACCGCCGCGGCTTCGCACCGATGATTGAGTGCCACACGTGCGGCTGGGTGCCGAAGTGCAAGAACTGCGACGTCAGCCTCACCTATCATAAAGGTCTCAACCAGCTGACCTGCCATTACTGCGGCTACACGCAGCCCGTGCCCCGCCAGTGTCCCGCCTGCGAGGGGGTGGACCTGCGTAACCGCGGCTTCGGCACGGAGAAGATTGAAGACGATGTGAAGGCCATCTTCCCCGAGGCCCGCGTGGCCCGCATGGATCTGGACACCACCCGTACCCGGGCGGCCTACGAACGCATCATCCACGACTTCCAGCAGGGACGGACGGATATCCTTATCGGCACGCAGATGGTGTCCAAGGGGCTGGACTTCGATCACGTCAGCGTAGTGGGCATCCTCAATGCCGATACCATGATGAACTATCCCGACTTCCGCGCCTACGAGCGTGCCTTCCAGCTGATGGCACAGGTGGCCGGCCGGGCCGGGCGCAAGAACAAGCGCGGGCGGGTGGTGCTGCAGACCAAGAGCATCGACCATCCCATCATTCCGCAGGTGATGCACAACGATTTCGAGGGGATGGTGGCCGGGCAGCTGGCCGAGCGGCAGCTGTTCCGTTATCCGCCCTACTATCGGCTGGCGTACGTCTACCTGAAGCACCGCAACGAGCAGCTGCTCGACGTCATGGCGCAGACCATGGCCGCCAAGCTGCGCGCCGTCTTCGGCACACGGGTGCTGGGGCCCGACAAGCCGCCCGTGGCCCGCATACAGACGCTGTTCATCCGCAAGATTGTCCTCAAGATAGAGGTCAACGCCCCCATGGCCCGCGCCCGCCAGCTGCTGGTGCAGGTGCAGCGCGAGATGGTGGCCGAAGACCGTTTCAAGTCGCTCATCGTCTATTACGATGTCGACCCGATGTAGCATCATATATATACGAATACAAATATGAAAATAGCATTAGACGTACACACGCACACCCTGGCCAGCGGGCATGCCTTCAGCACCCTGCAGGAGATGGCGCAGGCCGCGGCCGACAAGGGACTGGAATTGCTGGGCATCACCGAGCATACGCCCGGCATCCCCGGCACCTGCGACCTGATTTACTTCCGCAATCTGCACGTCGTGCCCCGCCGCATGTATGGGGTGGACCTGCTGCTGGGGGCGGAAATCAACATCCTCGACACGGAGGGCCGCCTCGACCTGGACGAAGCGCACATGAAGAAGCTCGACCTGCGTATTGCCGGTATCCATTCGCTCTGCTACCAGCCGAGCACACCCGAGGAAAACACGCAGGGCCTGCTGCGTGCGATAGCCAATCCCTACATCCACATCATCAGCCATCCCGGCGACGGTACGGCTCGCCTGCTGTTCGAACCCGTTGTGCTGGCGGCAAAGGAACACCACACGCTGCTCGAAATCAACAACAGCTCCCTGAAGCCCTGCCGCCACAAGGAGGAGGCCCGTCCCAATAATCTGGAAATCCTCCGTCTGTGCAAGCGGTATGAAGTACCCGTCATCCTGGGAAGCGACGCCCATATCTCGTTCGACATCGCCAACTACGAATACGTGCTCGAACTGGTTCGGGAGGCCGACTTCCCCGAGGCACTGATTCTGAATTCCGACGTGCGGCAGTTCGAGGAGTATGTGGGAATCGGGCTGACAAAGTGAGGCTCAAAAAAAGAAGAAGCGTTACCGTTTTTCGGGGATGTCTCCAAATAGAGGTATCTGCGGCTCTCCTCCTTCTGGAAGGAGGAGTACCCGATAGGGGGAGGTGGTAGGCGAAAACATAACACGTTGATTGATAGCATTTCGCGAAAACCTACCACCCTGCCCTTTGGGCACCCCTCCTTCCAGAAGGAGGGGAGTTAAATAGCCCCACCTCATTTTGAGACATCCTCCCCATAGTCTGCCGATTGTTCGTGTAGTTGTGGATTCCGGCTCAAGGTCGGGATGACGCAGTATTCGTCTTATTATTTTTTTTGACAGATATATCGAGAGGTTTTAACTGCGACCTCCTTAGGTTTCAACCCCGGCCCCCTTATGTTTGAAACATAGAGGCCTTATGTTTGAAACATAGGGGCCGAATGTTTCAAACATTCCGATGCCTCCGCCTGAGAGGGGTTCTGACGGCTGTCGGAGCCTTATTTGGGTGAATAATGATTTTATTTGACAATTATAAAGCGACTATATGGAAAGTAAAGACCTGAAAACCCCGAAAAAGCATCGCATCCTGTTCGTCTGCCTGGGTAATATTTGCCGTTCTTCTTCGGCCGAAGGCGTGATGAAGCATCTGGTGGAGGAGGCCGGACTGGCCGATGAGTTCGTGATAGACTCCGCTGGTATCCTGAGTTACCATCAGGGCGAACTGCCCGACCCGCGGATGCGTGCCCATGCCGCCCGCCGCGGTTACGACCTCGTGCACCGTTCGCGCCCCGTCCGCACCAGCGATTTCGAGGACTTCGACCTCATCATCGGCATGGACGACCGCAACATCGAGGACCTGAAGGAACGTGCCCCCTCCGTGGAGGCCGAGCGGAAAATCCGGCGCATGACCGACTATTGCACCCGCTTTACCCATGCCGACCACGTGCCCGACCCCTATTACGGCGGTGCCGACGGCTTCGAGTATGTGCTCGACCTGCTGGAGGATGCTTGTGCAGGACTGCTGGGGGAATTGAGAATGGAAAATTGAAAATGGAAAATTATTCATAGAAGGGAAATTCTTTTTCATTATCCATTTTCCATTCTCAATTCTCCATTACCCATGGTACACGTCGTGATAGTGCCGCTTCTCGTCGTTGAGGCTGCACGTGGCGTCGATGCCCGCCTGCCGGAGGTGTTCGGCAATTTCCTGTAGCTTCGTGCGGGGTACGCGTCCGATGTAGTACAGGCGGTAGCGGTAGGTGTTGTCCAGCACTTCCATGACATGCGTGGCGTTCGGTTCGCGGGCAAAGTCGAAGTTCACCTTCAGCAGGTCGTCGTAGGCATAGTGGATTTCGCGTCCGGCACTGACGATGGTCAGGCGCTCGGCTTCCAGGCGGAGGTAGCAGAAGCGCACCTGCAGCAGGTAGATGCTGTAGAGGCTCATGCCGAAGAAGAGGACGGGCAGCACGATGCCCGCCCACGGCCCGGCGTTCAGGGTGTGGAAGGCCATGCTGAGGCAAAGGACAAACAGCACGAAGTACCAGAACTGGTAGAGCGACAGGCGGCGGTAGACCACCGGCTGGGCAGGCCCCCTGCCGCCGGCCGTGATGTCCGGGTGGTTGTCGAACGCAATGCCGCGGCCCACCAGCGTGCGCACCAGGGCCGTGGGATGGTTGCGCAGGTGGACGATGAGAATCTTCTCTTCGCCCGACTTCAGCCGCAGGGTCAGGATGCCGGGGCCGTAGACATTGGCCCGGCTGTGGCGGTCGGGTTCGGGCGTGTGGCGTTGCATGAAGCTGAAGCCGGCTATCTGCTCCGGCGTCAGCTGGTTGCGTTGCAGGAAGCGCAGGGCGCGCTGTTCTTCTTTGGGCGTGGGTTTCATGGCTTTATGGGGTTAGGTTTCACTTTTTCTCATCTTGTTTCTTCAGTTCGGGATAGCTGATGCGCGTGTGGTAGATGGTTTTAAGCTTCTCCTTGAACACCTCCTTCACGGTAGCGATGTCCTTGAAGGTGATGGGGCACTCCTTGAAGTAGCCCTCGGCCACCTGCGAGTCGATGATTTTATCCACCAGGTTGCTGATGCTTTCCTCGTCATACTGCGGCAGGCTGCGCGAGGCGGCTTCCACCGAGTCGGCCATCATCAGGATGGCCTGCTCCTTGGTGAAGGGATTCGGGCCGGGATAGGTGAACAGGGCCTCGTCGGGTTCCTGGCCGGGGTGTTCGTTCTTCCACGAGATGTAGAAGTATTTGGTCTTCCCCTTGCCGTGGTGGGTGGTGATGAAGTCCTTGATGACCTTGGGCAGGTTGTGCTTCTCGGCCAGCTTCACGCCGCCGGTGACGTGGCTGATGACCACTTGGGCGCTCTGTTCGTAGGTCAGGTTCTTGTGCGGATTGATGCCGCCCCGCTGGTTCTCGGTGAAGAACACGGGGTTCTCCATCTTGCCGATGTCGTGGTAGAGGGCGCCGGTACGCACCAGCTGGCTCTTGGCCCCGATGCGGTTGGCCGCCTCGGCTGCCAGGTTGGCCACCTGCATGGAGTGCTGGAAGGTGCCCGGCACGGTCTCGGACATGCGGCGCAGCAGCGGGTTGTTGATGTTGGACAGCTCGACCAGCGTCACGTTCGAGGTGAAGCCGAAAGTCTTCTCCAGCACGAACAGCAGCGGGTAGGTGAAGAGCAGGAAGATGCCGTTGATGATGAAGTACATGTACATCCGTGCGTTCAGCTTGGACACGTCGTTCTCCGTAATCATCTCGAAGGCGAAGTAGAGGGCGGCATACGTCAGGATGACCAGTACCGCCGTCCGGAACAGCTGCGAGCGTTGCGACAGCTCGCGCAGGCTGTAGATGGCCACCAGGCCTGCGGCTATCTGGAGCAGGATGAACTCGTGCGGGTAGCGCAGGCAGATGGAGCACACCAGGATGGTGATGACGTGCGTCAGGAAGGCCGTGCGCGAGTCGAGGAACACGCGGATGATGACCGGCAGCATGGCGTAGGGCAGAATGTAGACGTTGAACAGGTTCTCGGACACCATGACGGCCGTCACGACGGTATAGAACATCATCAGCGCGAACAGCAGCGACAGGCTGCCCTTGCGGTCGTAGTAGTCCTTGCGGAACAGGTCGAGGTAGAGCATGAAGCACAGCATGAAGATGCTGACGTAGAGTATCTGCCCGAGGAGCATCAGCCGCTGCTGTCCCACCGAGTCGCTGCGCTTGATGGACTCCTTGCGCAGGCTCTCCAGGATGTTGTAGGTCTCGGGGCTGACAATCTCGCCGCGGTCGATGATCTTCTGCCCGCTCAGTACGATGCCGCTGGCCCACGAATAGTTTTCCAGCATCTCCTTGCGGGCAGCCTCGGTGCGCAGGCTGTCGTAGGTCAGGTTGGAGGTCAGGTAGTTGTTCAGGGCACACTGGCGCAGGATGTAGGGACTGTAGCGCAGGGAGTCGGCCGTCAGGATGTAGTGGTAGGCCGACTTGACGGTGAACAGCTTGTCCGTGCCTTGCTGCCGGGCCGTCTTGTCGCTTACGGTCATGACGCTTTGGGTACTGTCACGGAGCAGCGTTTCCATGTCTTCGGACGAGAGGATGCCCGCCTGGTACACTTCCTTCAGTTTTTTTTCGATGTATTGCAGGTAATTGGAGTTCGGGCGCGTCATGAGGGTGTGGTTCTGGTAGTCGGTCCTCAGCTTCTTCAGGGCTTCTTCCTCCACGGCCTTGTCCTGCTGGTAGTAGGGCTGGAAGCGGGCCAGGATGCTGTCCTGCTCGTGTTTCACCACTTCGTCCGTCTTGTAGATGGGGAAGTCGAACGTGGCCATCAGCTGGCCGTATTTCCAGGGCTTGTTGATGTCAAACTGATAGTTAAACTTCCCGTCACGCGGCAGGAAGTAGACCATAACCAAGACACTGCCGATGAAAATGAGGGCTTTGTATAGCAAATCTCTATAACGCGTCGGCTTTTTCTCGTTGATTTTGTTCATATCGGTTGAAATTTTTGCGAAAAGTACAAAAAAAAACAATCATGTGGAAAAAAAGGCTTAATTTTGCCGTCTAAATATTCATAAAGTAAGGTAGATTATGACAGAAAGAAGAGTCAGAGTCCGTTTTGCTCCGAGTCCGACAGGAGCTCTGCACATCGGTGGTGTGCGCACCGCGTTGTACAATTACCTCTTTGCGCGCCAGCATGGAGGCGACCTCATTTTCCGTATCGAAGACACCGACAGCAACCGTTTCGTACCCGGTGCTGAAGAATATATCCTGGAGTCGTTCAAGTGGCTCGGCATCCCCTTCGACGAGGGTGTCAGCTTCGGCGGCGACCACGGTCCCTACCGCCAGTCCGAGCGCCGCGACATCTACAAGAAGTACGTCAAGGTGTTGCTCGATGCCGGAAAGGCCTACATCGCCTTCGACACGCCCGAGGAGCTCGAGGCCAAGCGCAAGGAAGTGGCCAACTTCCAGTATGACGCCTCCACCCGTCTGCAGATGCGCAACTCGCTGACACTCTCCAAGGAAGAAGTGGATGCGCTGATTGCCGAGGGCAAGCAGTACGTGGTGCGCTTCAAGATCGAGCCGAACGAAGACGTGCATGTGCACGACCTCATCCGCGGCGAAGTGGTCATCAACTCTTCCATCCTCGACGACAAGGTGCTCTACAAGTCGGCCGACGAACTGCCCACCTACCACCTGGCCAACATCGTGGACGATCACCTGATGGAGGTGTCCCACGTCATCCGCGGCGAGGAGTGGCTGCCGTCGGCTCCGCTGCATGTGCTGCTCTACCGCGCCTTCGGCTGGGAAGACACCATGCCCCAGTTTGCCCACCTGCCCCTGCTGCTCAAACCTGAAGGAAACGGCAAGCTGAGCAAGCGCGACGGCGACCGTCTGGGCTTCCCCGTCTTCCCCCTGGAATGGCACGACCCCAAGACCGGTGAAGTGTCTTCGGGCTACCGCGAGGCAGGCTACCTGCCCGAGGCCGTCATCAACTTCCTCGCCCTGCTGGGATGGAACCCCGGCAACGACCAGGAGCTGATGTCGATGGACGAGCTGGTGAAGCTCTTCAACCTGAGCCACTGCAGCAAGGCCGGTGCCAAGTTCGACTATAAGAAAGGTATCTGGTTCAACCACGAATACATCCTCCGCAAACCCGATGCCGAGATTGCCGGGCTGTTCAAGCCCGTACTGGCTGCTCACGGCGTGGACACGGCACAGTACAGCGACGAGTACCTGACCCGCGTGGTGTCGCTCGTCAAGGGCCGCGTCAACTTTGTGAAGGAACTTTGGGACCAGGCACGCTTCTTCTTCGTGGCTCCCGAGGCCTATGCCGAGAAGGACGTGAAGAAGCGCTGGTCCGAAGACACGCCCCGCATCATGGGCGAGCTGGTGGAAGTGCTGCGCGGCATTGCCGACTTCAGCTCGAAGCCGTCCGAAGACATCGTCATCGGCTGGATTACGGAGAAGGGCTACCACATGGGCAACGTGATGAACGCCTTCCGCCTGGCCGTCGTGGGCGAGTGCAAGGGCCCGCACATGTTCGACATCACCGAACTGCTGGGCAAGGAAGAGACCATCCGCCGCATCCAGCGTGCCGTGGAGGTACTGAAATGAAACGGAAATAACCCATAATCTTCGGAGGATATGCTGTTATACGATTTGGGAATAGGGCTCTACGACCTTGCGGTCCATCTGGCCGCGCCTTTCAGCCGCAAGCCTCGCAAGATGATGAAAGGCCATTGGGTGGTGTACGAGCTCCTGCGCCAGCAGCTGCAGAAGGACGTGCCCTACATCTGGTTTCACGCCGCCTCGCTGGGCGAGTTCGAGCAGGGCCGTCCGCTCATCGAGCGGATCCGTGCCAAGTATCCCCGCTACGGCATCCTGCTCACTTTCTTCTCGCCGTCGGGCTACGAGGTGCGCAAGAACTACCGTGGGGCCGACGTGGTGTGCTACCTGCCCTTCGACAAGCCGCGCAACGTCAGGAAGTTCCTCGACATCGTGAACCCCTGCATGGCCTTCTTCATCAAGTATGAGTTCTGGAAGAACTACCTCGACGAGCTCCACCGCCGCCGCATCCCCGTGTACAGCGTTTCTTCCATCTTCCGCCGCGGACAGATTTTCTTCAAGTGGTACGGAGGGCCTTATCGCAACGTGCTGCGCAACTTCGACTACCTCTTCGTGCAGAACGACCGCTCCAAACGCTACCTGGCCAAGATAGGCATCAACCGCGTCACCGTGGTGGGCGACACGCGCTTCGACCGTGTGCTCCAGATCCGCCGCGAGGCCAAGGACCTGCCGCTGGTCGAGGCCTTCAAGGGCGGGGCGCCGACCTTCGTGGCCGGCAGTTCGTGGCAGCCCGACGAAGACCTGTTCATCGACTACTTCAACCGCCATCCCGAGATGAAGCTCATCATTGCGCCCCACGTCATCGACGAGAGCCATCTGGTGGAAATCGTGCGCAAGCTGAAGCGTCCCTACGTGCGCTACACCCGTGCCGACGAACAGAACGTCCGCAAGGCCGACTGCCTCATCATCGACTGCTTCGGCCTGCTCTCTTCCATCTACCGCTACGGCGAGGTGGCCTACATCGGCGGCGGTTTCGGCGTCGGCATACACAACACTCTCGAGGCGGCCGTCTATGGCATCCCCGTCATCTTCGGGCCCAAGTATCAGAAGTTTCAGGAGGCCGTGCAGCTCATCGAGGCTCAGGGCGCCTTCCCCATCCAGAACGGCGACGAGCTGAACCGTCTGCTCGACCGCCTCTTCTCCGACCGTGCGTTCCTCGAAACGACCGGCCGTCGCGCGGGCGACTACGTCACCGGCCAGGCCGGCGCCACGGGCAAGATTCTGGAGATGATCAACTTCTGAGGTAAATGCTTGTAGGGGATGAGGGCTATGAAATCACGGTTCCGGCTTGTGTTTTTGTTTTGCTTGTCGCTGGTGGGGATGGTCGCCTGTTCCCGTCCGGATGCCGGGCGTGAAGCCCTGCTGGTCTGGGCTGATTCCCTGCTTGGTCAGTTGCCCGACAGTGCCCTGACGCTGCTGCAGCCGTTGCGTACCGAACGGATGGACCGTCAGGAGGCCGCCCGCTATGCCTTGCTGCTGGCCCGGGCCACCAACAAATGCTTCCGGCCGTTGCTTCCCTGCGACTCCCTGCTGGACATTGCGCTGAAATACTACGACGACCCCACCCCCGAACGGGCCGTTGCCTTGCTCTACAAGGGACGGTTGGTCGAGGAGATGGGCTGGCACGAAGAGGCCGCCCGCCTGCTGCAGGAAGCGCTGTCCGTCGCCACTCGCTTCCCCGAAGCGCAGGAAACGAGGCGGCACATACTCAGTTCCCTGGGCAATCTTTATTTCTATTCCGGTAACTATGATGCTTCGCTTCCTGTATACCGGCAGCTTTATGAATGTTGCGAGACGGAGCTGGACAAGGCGATCGCGCTGGATGACATTGCATCTTGTTATGCTGTAAAGGGTGGGGTGGATTCTACATTTCTTGTGCAAAAGAGAGCTTTGTACCATGCTTTTGCTTCCAATGATTCTTTAATTATCGCGACAAATTTACTGTCGATGGGCCTTAATTATAAGGATAATGATAGGCGTGATTCTGCTTTGTATTATATAAGATGGGCGCTTCGTCAAATTCCGAATGATGAATCTAAAGGTAACTGCTATTATAATTTAGGCTCTTTGTTTGCCAAAGAGAAGGAAATGGGCGACTCTGCTTTGTTCTATTTGGCTGAAAGTTGGGCCGATTCAACGTTTGATGGGAGATTTCTGTGTCTTCAAGATTTGGCGGATTTGGAAACAGCTAAGGGAAATTACCGTATAGCCAATGCCTATTTGCAGCAATACATAGCGTATGCCGACAGCTTGATCTTTTCCGAGCAGTCTACGGAGATTGAGCGGTTGATTTACAAGCATGGCATTCAGATGAAGGTACAGGAAGAACAGATGAAGTCGCAACGTCTTCGGGAGCGGATGGTTGCAGGCTTCCTTTTGTGTCTGGTGGGGATTGTCGTGCTGTTCCACTATCGTTTGAGTAAGAGAAAACGGAAACAACGGATGTATGAAGCCCATCTCATTCATACCAAAGAAAAGATCAATGCTTTGCAGACGACCATCGAAGATAATACGGTCATCATAGAACTGCTGCGGAAGGAACATCGGCAACTGGAAGAAGAAGTGCAGAAAGGTGGACTGGAAGTACGGGAGAGGGAAGCCGTGATTGCCGGTCTGAAGAAGGAACAGGAGGTCTTGCAGAATTGGCTCTTTTCTCAGACCGCCATCTATAAGAAAGTACAGGCGCTGCGCAAACAGTGGGTCGGGGGAAATAAGGAGCAGAAAGTGCTGGATGCGGCTGGTCGTCAGAAGCTGAAGGAAACGGTGCTCGACCTTTATTCTTCCCAGGTCAAGGAGTGGAGGGCACACTATCCCCGCCTGTCCGAAGACGACCTGCTGTTGCTCTGCTTGCAGTTCGCTTCGTTCGATTCCCAAAGCATAGCCATCTGCTTCGGTTATGGGGATACGCATACCATCAACCAACGAAAAACACGCATTCGGGAGCGAATGGAGGAATGAATCATTGAAAGTGTGACTGTCTGATTTTGTATATAGTTGTAAATCAGTGTTTTGCAAAACAAGATTGTGACTGTCTGTTTTACCGTGCCCTTGGAATTATGGCTAACTTTGCATCGTTTTGAATGAGTGAAAAACGAGTCTTATTATTTTATTAATTCATCAATGTCAATATGAAAAAGTTAGTTATCATGTGTGTGCTGGCAGCCTTCGCGATGGCAGCCAATGCGCAATTCTATGCAGGAGGTTCGATCGGCCTTTCTGCGGTCAGTACGAAACAGAACCGGGAGTCGCATACCAACTCCACGTATATGGTGATGCCTGAGATAGGGTATCGCTTCAACCGGATTTTCTCTGTCGGTGTGTCCGGCGGTGTGTCCTATACGGTGTTTGGAGCTGGCGACGATGTGGCCACTTACAACGTTTCACCCTATGTCCGGACGGCCTTTGCCCATGTGCGCTGCGTGGATTTCTTTGCCGATGCTACGGCTTTCTACCAGCGCGACCGCTCGGGCGACACCCGCGTGGCTGTAAACGGCTGGGGTGTGGCGTTGAATCCGGGTATCTTGGTCAACCTTTCGGACCATGTCCAGCTGATGGGAAGGACTTCTCTGTTCCAATATACCAAGTTCAAAGAAGAGCCTTTTGCCGTCAAGCAGGTCGGTTTCAGCATTCCGGCTACGCTGTCAGTAGGAGTGATTTACCAGTTCTAAAATGACAACATTTGACGTCTGTAGGCGGTACTTGCCTTGTATTGTCGTTTCAGGGCTTCTGACAGGAAAGACCGTTCAATCAGAGCTTGTGCGAGCGGTTTTTCTTCGGCGAAGTTGTCAAGCTCCCTTTGTATCAGCCTCTGCGGCAGTCCGATCCGCTTCCCGAATTCCTCGAAATCTTTTCTTCCTACCAAGTGGGTGTCGCTCAGGTTCATGCCTTCTTTGAACAGACCTCTGTCGAGCGCAAAGATACCCGGGGCGGGCAAATGCAAGGATGTATTTATCAGGTCGTAGGCCGGGGACAAGCGGTATTCGTTCCCCTGGTTGAGCAGGGAAAAGTTCTTCAGGTGGGCATCGTCGTTCAGCGAGATGAAATTGAAAACGACCAGTCTGAAGAAACGGAGTAGGTCGATGCGGGCGGCTTTTACATACAGCTGTATAATCTTGGAACAGTCCTCATAACTGCCGTTGCAGTATTTGTATTCGCTTCCGCCGTCGGCTTTGGTATAACCCATCAGCGAAGCGAAGTCTTCCTGCTGGTATTTCCCGCCGGCATGTACGTCGAAGCGACGTGTCAGGTAAGCGGCTTCGTCGTTGCTGTAGAAGCAAAGTCCGTTGGCGGCAGTTTCTATGCCGTATACCTGTGCGGCGATCTGCATCGTCAGGTGCTCGTTGGCGGCGCAATAGGCTCTGTTCAGAATGTGATAGCCGCTGGGGCATGGCTTCAGGATGTAGGTGCCTTGTTCATGTTCTTTGGTATAGCGGAGGCTGGAGGTGGCTTCGTCGATGATGACCGAATACTTGGCCTGTACGCCCGAAAGCGAGATGCGTCTGGCGTTCTGTACGGCTCCTTGGGCCTCCGGGCTTCCGGTAGAGGGACTGGGTACCTTCAGGTAATGGGATACCGTTCTGCCGTCGAACAAGGTTCTGCGTGCGGCAGGCGAATAGGTGTCGAATCCTTTTTCCAGCGTGGACGGGCAAACGGTCAACTGTATCATGGCTCGATGGGTTTGACGGTGACGGCTCCGATGGTGTCGTAACGGGCGGTGGCAAGCAGGATGCCGAAATCGTCGGCTGCGTCGATATGCAGCAGTTGCGACTGTAGTTTCCTGTTTTCACCTTCCGAAAGCATGTTGAAAAAAGGGGGGAAGAGTACCGGCGAACGGTAGGGTTTTCTGCGCAAGGGCAGCGTGAGACTGACTGGCCGGCATTCTTTTTGGGACAGATAGGTCGGATCGTATGCGAATGTGTATGTTCCGCTGTCTTCTTCCGTCAGTACGCCGACTTTGATGTCGTGCAGGTACACTTCACATGCTCTCATAGCCCAATTCTTTTAGTTTGATGTCGATTTGCAGGCCGAGCGTGTCGAGGATGGCGAGCAGGGTTTCCAATTTGGGGTTGCCTTCGCCGCGTTCGATGGCCACCAGCGTGTTGATGCCTACGCTGGCGAGTTCGGAGAGCTCCTGTTGATTGACGTGCAAACTCTTTCTCCGTTCTTTGATGAGTCGGCCTATTTCTTTTGTATTCACAGTGCGGTGTGATTTTTTGCAAATATACGGAAAGGCGAGAGTAATACAAAATAAGCTCGCTTATTTTTCTGAGCCGTATCCCATTTTCGTGCAACAAAAATAGGGAATTAGTTTAGGATAATCAAGCAGAAATCACAATAAATTGTGATTCTTGCTTGGTTTGTTCCTTGTTGGTAAGTTTAGGATGAAAAATCACAGCGCATTGTGATTATCGGCAAGGCTTTATGTCTCGTTCCGACGCCGTACTTCCATACCTCCTCACGAAGCACTGCATGAGGGTCTGACGCAGTGCTTCGTGAGACAGTGACGCCGTGCTCCGTCAAGTGGTGACGAAGCACGGCGTCAGCTTATCATGGTGTAGGTGTGGTCATTCCTTGTACCAGCCGGCGTACATCAGGTAGTTGTGCGCTATCTTTTGGTTCAGCTCCTTGGCCTGTTCGGGGTCCACCTTCTTGATGAACTTGGCAGGTACGCCGCCCCAGATGCTGCCCGGCTCGATGATCGTGTTGCTCAGCACCAGCGAACCGGCGGCCACGATGGCGCCTTCGCCTACCACGGCGTGGTCCAGCAGCGTGGCGCCCATGCCGATGAGGGCATAGTCCTTCACGGTGGCGCCGTGGATGGTGACGTTGTGGCCGATGGACACGTGGTCGCCTATCTCGATGGTCGATTTCTCGTAGAGCGTGTGCAGCACGCTGCCGTCCTGTATGTTCACACCGTTGCCGATGCGGATGGAGTTGACGTCGCCGCGCAACACGGCGTTGAACCATACGCTGCAGTCGCGGCCCATCTTCACGTCGCCCACCAGGGTGGCGTTGTCGGCCAGGAAGCAGTTTTCTCCTATTTCGGGCGTAAAGCCTCTTACTGATTTGATTAATGCCATTTTTTTAGTGGTTAGTGGTTAGGGGTTAGCGGTGAGTGGTTAACGATGGTTGCTGACCGCTCACCGTTAACCGCTCACCGCTCTGTTCAAATACTCTTGCAAGCCTTCTCCAGCCACAGCCGTTCGTCTTCATCGAGGCTGGGCGAGAGTTGTTCGTACACCCTGCGGTGGTACTGGTTCAGCCAGTCGATTTCTGCCGGAGTCAGCAGCTCGCGGACGATGCCGCGGGTGCAGATGGGGCAGAGGGTGACGGTCTCGAACTTCAGGTAGCGGCCGAACAGGCCTTCGCCCGCAGGGACGGTGAGCACGAGGTTCTCCGTGCGGATGCCGTGGCTGCCGGCCTTGTAGACGCCCGGCTCGTTGCTGGTGAGCATGCCCACGTGCAGGGTGACGGGGTTCTCGTTCATGCGGATGCTCTGCGGCCCTTCGTGCACGTTGAGGAAGTGGCCCACGCCGTGCCCCGTGCCGTGCAGGAAGTTCATGCGGTGCTGCCAGATGGGCATGCGGGCCAGCACGTCGAGCTGTGCGCCGCGCGTGCCTTCGGGGAAGACAGCCATGGCCAGGTCGATGTGGCCCTTCAGTATCAGGGTGTAGTCGGTCTTCTCTTCCTCGGTCAGCGGGCCCAGGGCGATGGTGCGGGTGATGTCCGTAGTGCCGTCCAGGTATTGTGCGCCCGAGTCGAGCAGCAGGAAGCCGCGGGGCTCCAGCGGAATATCCGTTTCGGGTGTGGCTTCGTAGTGGACGATGGCTGCGTGGGCACCGTATCCGGCGATGGTGTCGAAGCTCTCGCCCATGTAGAGCGGCTGGGCGGCACGCAGTTCGTGCAGTTTCCGGTCGATGCTGATTTCCGTCTCATGGCCTTGGGGTACAGCCTCTTCCAGCCACTTCAGGAACTTGACCAGCGCCACGCCGTCGCGCTGCATGGCCTGTCGCAACCCGGCTATCTCCTGCTCGTTGCGCACCGCTTTCAGCAGAGCGACCGGCGAGGCGGTTTCGATGACGCGGCACTGCTGCGGTATGGCCGAGCGGACGGCATAGTTGGTCTTGCCCGGCTCCAGCATCAGACTGCCTGCGGGCAGCTCCTGCAGGTGGGCGAGGATGTCGGCGTAGGGCAGGCAGGCGACGCCGTTCTCCTCAAGGTAGGCGCGGACGGAGGACGTCAGCTTCTGCGGCTCGATGAAGTAGCAGGCTTCCTGTTCGCCAATCAGCAGGTAGCTGACGACTACGGGGTTGCAGTGTACGTCGCTGCCGCGCAGGTTCAGCGTCCAGGCTATCTCGTCGAGGGCGGAGAGCAGCAGGCACTGTGCCCCGGCCCGGCGCATCTCAGCGCGTACAGCCTCCAGTTTCTGGGCGCAGGTGCGCCCGGCATACTTCAATTCATGGATGAAGGCCGGTGCCTGCGGCAGGGGCGGACGGTCGGTCCAGATGTCGTCCATGGGGTCGGGCAGGCTCTTCACGGCGATGCGGGCGGCGGCCAGCTCTTCTTTCAGGCTGCGCGCCGCTTCGGTAGAGAAGACGGTGCCGTCGATGCCCACCGTCTGACCTTCCTGCAGCTCGGCACAGAGGAAGGCGGGGATGGAGGGTGTTTCGGGCAGCATCTCCTTGTACAGGTCGATGCCGGTGCCTTCCAGCTGGCTGGCAGCCTGTAGGAAGTAGCGGGAGTCGGTCCACAGCCCCGCTTTCTCCCGTGTCACCACGACGGTGCCCGCCGAGCCCGTGAAGCCCGATATCCATTCGCGGCTCTGCCAGTGGGGCGCCACGTATTCGCTCAGGTGCGGGTCGGTACTGGGGATGACGAAAGCCTCCACACCGGCCTGCTTCATCCAGGCGCGCAAGGCCCGGATGCGTTCTTGGATGGTAGTGTTCATAGTCGTTATATATATAATAATGTATCGTTTCCCGATTTCCACCACCGTCGGCGACGGCGGAAACACGTATCAAAAGTACGAAAAGGCCGCCGATTGCACAAACTTTCCGTCATGTTTTTGGAGCTTCATCCATGGAGCACAGGCCGGAAGAAGTGGCTTCGGAAGGCCGAATATCTGTCTGTCTGCTAATATTTTGCGGAAAGTTTTTTTGAGAATAAAGAAAATATGTGTACTTTTGCGGCTCGAATTAATCGTGAGATTTTATACATTAACTTTTTAATTAATTAATAACAATGATTGTAGTACCTGTAAAAGAAGGCGAAAACATTGAGAAGGCGCTGAAGAAATTCAAAAGAAAATTTGAAAAGACCGGCATTATCAAAGAATTGAGAAGCAGACAGCAGTTCGACAAACCGTCTGTAATCAAGAGACTTAAGAAAGAGCGTGCCGTTTACGTTCAAAAACTTCAGCAAGTAGAAGATTAATAATTCGTAAAATCCTTTGAATTATTGATTTCTTTTCATACATTCGTTGCACATTTAGTTATGTAGCGATATGTGGCTGACAGATTCTTTTTTGGACTATCTCCGTTACGAGCGGAACTATTCGGACGAGACCCTCAAGGCCTACGGCGAAGACATCCGCCAGTTTCAGAGCTTCGGCGAAGAAGAATCCGGCGTCCAGTCTCCTTCGGAAGTGGAGGCGGAACTGGTCCGTGAATGGGTAATCTCCCTGATGGACCGGGGATATACTTCGACTTCCATCAACCGGAAACTGAGTTCGCTCCGTTCTTATTACAAGTTCCTTCTGAAAAAGGGCGAGGTGAAGGCCGACCCCCTGCGCAAGGTGGTGGGGCCCAAGAACAAGAAACCTCTGCCGGTATTTCTGAGGGAAAGTGATATGAACCGGTTGCTGGACGATATCGATTTCGGCGACGGCTTCGAGGGGTGTCGTGACCACCTGATTATCGAAATGTTCTATGCCACGGGCATGCGGCTTTCCGAACTGATCGGGCTCGACGACAAGGATGTGGACTTTGCGGCTTCGGTCATCAAGGTGACCGGCAAGCGCAACAAGCAGCGTCTCATTCCCTTCGGTGACGAACTGAAGAACGGAATGCTGGAATATGTCAGGGTGAGGAATGAAAACGTGGATGTCAAGTCCGACGCTTTCTTCGTCCGCAAGACGGGCGAACGCCTCTATCGCAACATCGTGGAAAGAATTGTGAAGCGAAACCTTTCGAAAGTGGTGTCCGTGAAAAAACGGAGCCCGCACGTGCTGAGGCATACCTTTGCGACGAGCATGCTCAATCATGAAGCAGCGCTGGGAGCCATCAAGGAACTGCTGGGGCACGAAAGCCTGGCCACTACCGAGATTTATACGCACACGACTTTCGAGGAGCTTAAAAAAGTGTATAACCAGGCCCATCCTCGGGCTTAAAGAAAAGGAGGTATGTATGGAAATTAGAATTCAATCAATTCACTTTGACGCATCAGAGCAATTGCAGGCTTTTATCCAGAAGAAAGCTGCGAAGTTGGAGCGATTTTATGACGATATAAAGAAAGTAGAGGTGTCATTAAAGGTAGTTAAACCGGAAACAGCCGAAAACAAGGAAGCCGGGGTGAAAGTTTTGGTCCCCAACGGCGAATTGTATGCGAACAAGGTCTGTGATACGTTTGAAGAGGCCGTAGACTTGTGTCTGGACGCTTTGGAAAAACAGCTGGTTAAGTACAAGGAAAAGATTCGAAATAAATAAATATCGCAAAAAATTTTGCGGGAAAGAAATAAATGCCTAAATTTGCAGCCGTTTCGCACACGATACGGCGAAGCGGCTGCAAATAATGCCTCTTTAGCTCAGTTGGCCAGAGCACGTGATTTGTAATCTCGGGGTCGTT
>ENA-OOWN01000466-OOWN01000466.1-human-gut-metagenome-genome-assembly--contig:-NODE-466-length-35246-cov-2.498764_pt1 | contig 35246 bp, 30 predicted proteins | sample MGYA00241406_ERZ501319 | MGnify/ENA primary metagenome ERZ501319 (study PRJEB25962, sample SAMEA2042734) | human gut metagenome | biome: human gut; feature: human-associated habitat; material: faeces... | reverse complement strand
CCGTAGGTAAATTGCTTTGAAAAACTCTTACAAACTCGATTCGTCTTTCAAAATCGAGACACAGTATAACATGATGTAATTGCTGTGTCAATATTTTGACGAAAAAATATTTTTCGCGAGGATACCGGGGCGTGGTTTTGCTTTACCCGGATTTTCCGTGTTGCGATGACCTCCATTCCTGCGGGGTCATGCCATAGTCAAACAGACATACCCCGTGCGGCGGCAGATGGAGTTCAAATCACTGCCGTTGTAATGCAGTAATTTTGCCAGCTTACTGTGGGGGAACCGCCTGTTCGTGTTCCTGTTCACTGTCATGCATAGATACGCGCCCTTCTCTGTCAGGGGGCTTCATCTGCCTCTTTTGCCTTGATGCTGAACCGCCGCGATTCCGACATCGTGACGTACTCCCCCATTGCCATGCAGCTGATGTTGAGTTTGGCAACGATTCGTCCTTTCAACCGCTGCATTTCTGCATCCAGCGTTTTAACCCGCGTTTCTACCAGCTGCTTTTGCTCCTGTAAGCGGAGGTAGCGCAGCACAGTGGCTGATAAGTCGTTGCCGAGCTGAATAGTGGGAATGGTTTTGCCGACGGCACCTATATAAAATGTATTTCTCAAAGCCGATTGGCTCTGAAACAAAATAAAAAGCGAGAATAATCGCAGGCCATGCCTGATGTTCACGGCAAACCCTGAACTGCGATCATTCTTGCTATGGTTGGATGTTTTCACCCGGTATAAAAAGAAAAGTGCCGGCAGCGTCCACCCAGAACGGGCAGAACAAGACTATTGGCACGAATTACAAACTTAAACAACATGTGCACAAGACACAAAAATCATTTACGGGTGGAATATAGCATATTTTTGTTTGTACTGTCAATCATGGGCACTTTTTAGCTCAATCAATTTTCTATTCTTGATTTTAATTCTAAAGTTTATGTTGCCATACCATACTTTTTTTCATTTTGTGTAAGGATTTCATTTCAGCATACTCAATCATGCCAACAATCTCTATTCGTCCATACACCCAAACAATCATTTCAGACTTTTCGTAGTTTGTTGTTTTGTATATAACCTTCATTTTATACTATCTGTATATATTCTCGTATAGCTCAATTTGCTTTTTCTCTTTTTTTGTGCGAAACAATCTTCTTTATAATTTGCTTTTTTTACTTGTTCCTTCCTTATTTTATACCTATCAACGTTTATTTTGCTTTTTTACTCTCGTGTGAAGAAAACTACTGTTTCTGGTATGGCGCTTTTATTCCATCAAAGGCCATCTCTGCAATAACTAACGCCGTAATGTCCCTTACAATCATACAATAGATTCTTTCGCACAAAAATCAGTTTCTTTTTCCCAGCGTTTTCCTACCACAGTGCCCCCACTCTCGGTTTTTCTTTTGTAAAAGAAGTTTTTTTCGCGCAAAAAATCTCCGTCGATCCTATTCATCATTTACAAAGGCTTCTGCTTTTCGAACAAAAAGGAGCTTCTTTCGTACAAAATCGCGGCTTTCTTTTGGTTCTTCTCTGCCTTTTGAAACACACCGGATATACAGTCACCTTCTACAAACGAAGTTTCTTTCACACAAAAAAATCATTGAAATCGCTTGGCGTTCTCTTCATCCCCTTCTCCCCTTCTTCACCGTAAAAGAAGATTTCTTCGCGCAAAATTCCCTGCCTATTTCGCAGCCCTCCCCTCCTCTATCTTATGATCCTAAACATAGCAAGAATAGATTCTTTCGCGCAAAAAAGCAACAAGTCTCACAAAAAGAAGTTTTTTTCTGCAGCAAGTGAAGATTCTTTCAGGTAAAAATAGCGAAAGAATCTATTTCCCCGCATGAAAAAAACTGTTTTCTCGGGTGAAAGAATCTTCTTTATCCGACGAAAGAAACTGCTTCGTCCCATGAAAAAAACTGTTTTTCTACATATATAAATAAACGTAAAGAATAAAAGATAAATCTGTAACTAGAAAAAAACGATTTGATTTTAAAACCCAAATTATTGACACCTAAATGAAAGAAGCGTATTATTATAACTATATTTGTGGAAGTATACCTATAAACCGTTTTTTTCAAGCAGTACTCGTAATACAGTACGATACAACGGCAATAAACTATTTCGCGGAAAGGAATAGGGCTGTACATTCTGAAATTCCGCTGCTGCCCTTTTAGTAACATGAAGAAAAACAGCGACAATATCAAAGATAACGATACTATCGAGGCTATCGTTGGGGAAGTTCTCACGGAACAAGAGGCGGAAGAGAAAAAAGCTGCCATCGCCAAGAGAAACGACAGGAACCTGATCTTTGGTTCCTATATTACGAAGAGCAATGACTTGATACAAAAGACAAAGTACTCCCTCCCCCGCAATGAGCAAAAGATTCTTTTTATGCTTTTGTCCAAAATCGATCAAAAAAGGGATACGGATGCCTCTAAGTACTATACAATTACCTTCAGTGAGTTCTCGAAGCTGACGGGCGTGAACGCGATGGACTCCAGCTATATAAAGTATCTGCAGGAAACTGTAAACAGTCTGGCCAGCAGATTCTTTTGGGTACCGAATCCAAATGGGACAGGATACAACCAAATGGCGTGGATACTACCGACGGTTGAGGTGAACACCAAAGACAAGACCATAAAAATGCAGTTTCACCCCAAGATCTGGAAAGATATTGCACAACTTACCAGTAACTACACATCGTATTCAATCGAGTATTTGCTCATGATGCAATCCACGTATTCGATGCGTGTGTACGAAATCATACTGTCGTATGACAATGGGGATCGGGATTACGGCTACAACAACGGGCTGGTGTTTGAGCCTGTTACAGAAAAAATACTGAGCAAATTTCCTGAAAAGCGTGAAGAGTTAAAAGGATTCAAATACAAGAGATTCGAGACGGATGAATTTAAAAGCATCCTCTCTGTTCCTCCACTGGATGAACAGAACCGAAGCAAAAGCAAGAAAAAGGACGATCCTGAACCAAAATATAGCCGCGAGAGAACGCTGGCTGAAAAGTATCCCACATTTACAGCGTTTGAAAATAATGTCTTAAAAATAGTCAAAAAAGAAATCAATGAACTAACGGATTTGTGGTTTGACTATGTTCCGGTAAGAATAAAGGGAGAACGGAAGTACAAGTATCTCTATATTTTTATTAAGTATAAGACGAAAGAAGAAATGCGCAAAGTTCGGGCTTTCCACGACAGCAAAGACCCGGATTTGGAGGTGCCTAGAAGACCGAGACGGCGCAATAAGATGGCGGAAAGTCAGGCAACGCCGGAGATGCTTTCTGCGCCGATTCCTGATTCTATTCTTGATATGACCTTCCGTAATGCGCGAAATATTATCAGGGCAAAAGCAGAATATAGCGAGTTGGAAAAACTGCTATCAGCAGAAGAAAGAAATATCCTTGAAGATATCTTCACTTACACATCAAAGATTTTGACAAACCAGAAAAAGCGGGAACAGGCAGAGGAAACGCTTGAGGCGCTGAACCGAATCATAAAAGATAATAACGGATTGAAAACATGGGCTCTTGGAATGTGCAGTAAGTTCAAGACTATGTTTGCATCGTCTACAGAACGAAAATCGGCACAATATTATAGAACAGTGGTTTATAATGAAATTGCTGAAAACACGGCAGTGACGATTGAAAATGGAAAGCAATGGTTGAATTGGAATGGAACGAAAAAGACGTTCAAGTTGGATATGTTTGATGAAGGCGATTAAATAAGAGTAATTGTCAAAAACCAATATCAGAATGAGCAGATAGGGCAGGCCTTATTTTCCAGATGAGGGCTGCCCTATCTGTTTGCCAAGAGCAACATGGATTTTAGAATTATGAAAAAAATAGGGATACGTTTTGAATGGTGAACACAAATAATGCAGCAAAGCACATGGACAAATATAGCAACATGAACTTTAGAAATGCGATATGCAGAGGGAGTACGGTAAGAAGAGAATACAGGCTTGATTATCTGACAAAAACGGTTGACAAAAAGATTGAACATGATATAATAAAACTACAAACAGCAACATGAACTTTAGAATCTAACGACACATACCATTATATCTTACGGGGGATATTTTAGATGGCAACGACGATTACAGTAGCAATTGAGAAGGGCGGCTGCGGAAAGACGACCACGGTACTAAATTTGGCTGATTTGGCTGGTAATGAGGCAAGAGTACTGTGCATTGATACAGACCCGCAGGGTAATTTAACCTATAGTCTGGAAGGCACACGCATAACAGATGAAGAATTTACAGGACACGCCCTGTACGATCTTTATAATGACTTTGAGAAAGTTCATGCCGGTGAAAAGTCTGTGCGGGACTATGTCGTTGAAACAAACTTAGATAATGTAGATTTGATTCCGGCAAGTCTGGAAACACCAAAAATCAATACAAAAGCAAAAGAACTGATTGATGCAATGAAACAAGGTAAAATGGATAGCGTGGAGAACCTGGAATACGAAACGCAAATCCTTAAATATTTCGTAAGCCTTGTGCAGGATGATTACGATTACATATTTATCGATACGCAGCCTAGCAGGGATAGTTTGCTGGTTACCAGCTCGCTGCTGGCCGCGGATTACATTTTGATACCTGCCAAAAGTGGCAGCTACGCGGTGGATTCGGCGTTCCGCACCTATACATACTGTAACCAGCTGCGGGAGCAGGGGATTGCGGCACAAAAAGGTGTTGGCCTGATTCAGACAATGGTTCAACAGAGTCAGGCATTCAATATTACGAGGGAAAATTATCTTCGCGTTTTAGGCAATGCGGTTTTCCGTGCGCAGATTCGTTTTGGTAAAGCGGTCGAAGCAAGCGAAATGGCCGGTATGCCGGTTGTCGAATATGCAAAGACCCAGCCCACCGCAAAGTCTTATGTTGCTGCGTGGAAAGAATTGAAGCAAATCTTGGCGGAAAGCGAGGGAAAGTAAAATGGCTATGAAAACGGCTCCCAAAAGAAAACTCGTGTCTATGGATGCCCCCTCGCGAGAAGCTGTGCGAAAAGGAAACGACAATGATGCTGCAGGAAAGACCGGCTTGCTGGAAAATGGTGTTGATTCCAAAATTATGGACATCTGCATTGATGATATCCGCTTGAACCCCGATAATGCAATCTTTGTTGAAAATGACACGGAAGAGGATATTAACAACCTGGCCTATGATATTGAAAAGAATGGCTTGCTGCACAATCTCGTGGTCTTTGAAGTAATGGAAAAAAATGCCGAGGGTAGGGGAGAAAAGCGAGCCTATATGCTCCTTTCCGGCGAACGCAGATATAAGGCCATCAAGAAGCTGTATGAAAGAGGAAAGTTTACCTATAAAACAATTAAGGGCTGCCGTGTTATTACAACGCGGATGAATGAAACTCAGAAAAAAGCTCTTCTTTACAGTGCCAATCTGCAAGTGCGTGGAGGTTTTTCCGACGAAAGCATCCGCCGAAAAGTAGTAGGGGAGTTTGTTAAATGTTTACAGCAAGCACCCTATAATATGACGGAGGCAGAAGCTAAGCGTTTTACGAAAGAAATTGCGCCCGATAAAACCAAGACCTTGAATAAAGATCTGCGCATCGAAAACGATTTAAATAGTGATTTACTCCAAATGCTTGACCAGAGGCTGCTGGGGCGCAGTGAATGCGAAATTTATGTTCGCTTTACACCAGAGCAACAGCAGAAAATTGCGGAACAGTATAAAAAGTTGTTGACAGTCGACTGCCATGGCGAGGAAAGAGCCAATACGCCGAAATCGCACTTGGAAGAAAAACGCGATGACATCCATAATGCCTTCCTAGAAGATTTGAAAGATTCGCTTCTGGAAAAATATATGCGTGATACGGATGCAAAAATTGATGCGGCCTGCGCAAAGTTTGAAAAAGGCTACGCAGAGCTGTTGGCTATGAGCGAAGCCTATGAGGCGGCCTTAATCTCCGGCAATGAGGCTGTTGCCGAGATAAAAAAAGAGGAAACTCTGAAACGGAAAGAAACCAACGCAAGTGCAGAAGGAAAGACTTTTGTACAGAAGAATGTGAAAGCAGTAGCGGAAAAAATCGGCCGCAAAATCGAAAGCCGCAGCTACCAAAAGGGGCTGAAAGATATGACGCGAGAGGCTCGTCTGCAGGATATTGAAGCGCTGGATGATCTGATTGAAAAAGCAACCAGACTGCGCCAGATGATTGAAGAACAGCATTAAGAGCGGTAAAAACCAAGTATTATGAAAGATGAAAAAGTAAAAATCAATATGCGGGTGGGCCAACGCTTGCGGGAGGTCTTGGAAGGCCGCGCGGCTGTGGAAGATATTCGTGTCGGAACCCTTACCAACCGCTTGCTTCAAGAGGAACTAGGCAAAGTTCTTGCAGTAGGCGCAGAACATTGTGTGGTAGAGGGCGAGGATGAATACGAACAGCACCGTGAGGAGATAGCCAAAAGTCGAGATCAATATTATATTTTTCCTTCCGATGCTGCAGTTGATGACAATATGTCCACCAAAGAGGACAACACCGTGTTCCCGCAAATCTCGCTCTACTTTACGAAGGAGCAGCACGAGGTGATGAATGAGATCGTGTTGCGGCGGGGTGCATGGAAAACCGTGCAAAATGGTCATGTAAAGTCATATCGGTATGTTATTGTAGGGATGCTGCTCAATAATCCTGCGTGCCGCAAGCTGGGTGCAGCAGGGAAGTAGCCATAAAGAAGATTCTTTCGCGCAAAAAAGCCGGGTGAAATAACCCGGCTTTTTTGTAAAAGTAAACCAAAACGTAATATATACAAATAAAAATACATATTGTATATGATGCGGCGCAAATTGGGTACTTATTTACAGCAAAAACTTCCGTTTTATAAAGGCGCTGCGCTCTCGCAGTAGAGATATTTTCGCTGATGGCAGGAATCGGTATAGCGTCCATGTCGCTGGTACCTGCAAAATAGTTCTTCAGCGCTTCTACGGTGCTGTCGCCGGTAATGCTGCCGCCGGTTTGCCCAACTGATAGAACTTGCCGCGCTTTGCTGCACATGGCGGCTTACCATGCCTGAAAGCCCGCTTGCAAAGATATTGCCGGGCGTGGTTTTCGTATTAGTAGTGGCAGCGACGGCTTTTGCAACGCCCAGCCCCATAAAGGCTTAGCCGATTTCAAAACCACGAAAAGCCAGCAGTACCTCGGACAGCATCGAGCCGGGCGAGCGTGAAACACCGATGCCCAGAGAGTGCAGGATACCGTCCAACTTTGTGACGACTTTCAGAAAGGCAATCGCACACAGAAGCCACAGGAACAGATTGCCGGAGACTGCATCCTTACCTTGCGCGCCCACGGCCGCAGCAATTTCATCCTTGATCAAGGCAAAGACAGCCACAGCCGGGCAGTACAAAAATGCAAGATTAATAGCGGTTAATAGAGTAAACAGAGTTTTTTTCATGCAAAAAATCTCCTATAAGGATATCACGGCATATTTCGCTACCAAGAACGAGAAGAAGGAATGAGACCCAGAGGTGTACACAGCTGCTCATGGCCTTTGCATAGAACTTGGTACAAATACGGCCGAAGTTCTACGCAAAATATAATCTTTGTAAGAAGAAGTTTACCGGTTCGGTTCAGTTCAACCCCGGCAAAAAGTAGGTGCGCAGTTTCTTCATGTTGGGTACGTCAAGGGGGGATTGGTTCACGTCCTGCATGACAAGAGAGCAGTGGTTCAGACGGTCTTTGGCGGTAAGCATCTGGCCGTGCAGTGCGGTCGGCCTCCGTCATGGAGGCAAAGGGACTACACCTGTCCGTCGCCGAGATCGCCGCGCAGGTAGGCTATGCAAACCAGAGCAAATTCGCAAAGGTGTTCCGTGAAAAAGACGGCGTATCGCCGCTAGAATACCGCCGCACCGTGCATCTGGGGGCTTTTCATTTGCCGCACGGTGCATTATAATAGGGCTGTAAAAGCAAAAATTTCAAGGAGGATTTATCATGGAATTTGCCGAGGTTGTAAAAAATCGTTATTCTTGCAAAAAGTACGATGGAAAGCAGATTTCGGCAGAACAGCTGGACGCTGTTCTGCAGGCGGGCCGCCTTGCGCCGACTGCTAAAAACCTGCAGGGCCAGCGTATTTACGTTGTGCAGTCCGCGGAAGGGCTGGCTAAGATTGACGAGCTAACTCCCTGCCGCTACGGTGCGCCCACGGTTTTGGTGGTTGCCTTTGACAAAAACAGCGTGTTTGTCTACCCGGGTGAGGAAGCCAATTCCGGTGTGGAGGATGCGTCCATCGTCGCCACCCACATGATGCTGGCCGCGACGAACACGGGCGTGGACAGCTGCTGGCTGAACTTTTTTGACCCTGCCGCTGTCGCCAAAGCCTTTGACCTGCCGGAAAATGAGCAGGTCCTGATGCTGCTGGACCTCGGCTTTGCCGCAGAAGGCTTTGCCCCGCTGCCCAACCACACCTCCCGCAAACCGCTGGAAGAGACGGTCAAGTACCTGTAATTTCGCGCACCTGCATTTCCACACATTTCACACCAAATTTTCCGCGTCTTTTCAGTTTTGTGCGGTACAATAACGGCAGGAAATGAGGTGCTGATACATGCGCGTACTGATTGTTGAGGATGAGCGCCTGCTGGCAAGAGGAAGTTATGACGTTTTGAAATCGGCGTGATTTATAAACCGCGCACCAGTTTCCGCCCATTCATGAAGTACAGCACCAAGGCCACCGCCAGTGTGGCAGCTTCGCCGAGCGCCAGCGGCCACCAGACAATGGCGACATTCTCCGGGCCTGTGATGAGCTGCGACAATGCCCAGACCGGCGGCAGTACAAACAAAACCTGACGGCATACCGAGATAATCAGCGATTCTACGCCGCGCCCCAGCGCTTGAAAAACACCTTGGAATGCAATACAAAGCCCGGCAAACAAAAATCCTAAAGACACCGTGCGCATACAGGCCACGCACATTTCATGGGTCGTGCCGGAGAGTGAGAATAGCCCTGCCAGCGGCTGGGCGAACAGTTCCACACCAAGGCAGCCTAGCAGCATCAGCGCAGCGGTATACCCCAAGCCCCAGTGGATGCCCTGCTGTACGCGGGTGCGGCTGCGCATGCCAAAATTAAACGATACAATGGGCGTAATTGCGTCGCGCACACCGAACGCCGCGAAAATGATAAGCTGCTGGATCTTGTAATACAGGCCGTACACGGTCACGGCGTTCTGGCCCACCTGCGGGATAGCGGCCAAAATCAAATTGAGCGCGTAGGTCATAACGGTCAGCAGCGCCTGGGAAATGATGGCGGGCAGACCGATGGCGTAAATGCGCAGGATGGCAGACCGCGACGGCCGCCAGTAACGGAAGCTGTTGGAGATTTCCTTATTAAAATGCAGGTGGAAGAGAAGCCCCAGTCCCATGGAGACGAGCTGGCCCAGCACGGTGGCCCACGCGGCACCGCGCACCCCCATGGCGGGCAGGCCGAATATGCCGTAAATCAAAACGGGATCTACCACGATATTGACGACTGCGCCGGTGATTTGGGCGATGGTGGAGTACAGCAATCGCCCGGTGGCCTGCAAGACTTTTTCGTACACCGAGAACATCACAATGCCCACAGGCACGCCGCAGCAGATGTGCAGATAGGCGATGGCGGATTCCAGAATATCCCGCCCGATGCTGCCGCCTGCGCTCTGGGAATATACATAGGGCCGCACACCCACCGCCGCAAACAGCATGAACACGACCGTGATGCACAGCGCGATAAACTGCGCGTTGCCAACGGTGCGGTTGGCCTGTTCGCGGTCGCCCTGCCCCAGCAGCCGGGCCAGCAGGGCGTTTGTGCCGACGCCCGTACCGATGGATACCGCCACCATGAACAGTTGCACCGGGAACGCTAAGCTCAGCGCAGTCAGTGCAGCTTCGCCGCCGTCAGCCATGCGAGCCAGATAGGCAGAGTCCACAACATTGTACGCAGCCTGTAAGATCATAGAAAGTACGATAGGTGTGCCGATGCGCGCCATCAAGCGGGGAATCGGCTCCACCGCCATCGGGTTTTGAGATTGTTTTTCCATAGGTTCCTCCTAAAAAATACAAAAAAATAAACGAGCAGCGGGAACTGGATTTACGCAGTTACGCTACTCGTTTATTTTTATAATAGCAAATTTTTGGGAAGAATGCAAACATTTTTATACAGAAAAGTGGCAGCTTACACAAATACAACACGGCAAATTCGGCCGATTCAACAAGGATTTTGGAGCGTTCTTCAAATGATAGGGGAGAAGTGGTATGATTGTCCTAACCAGATAAACAGGCCTTGCTGACCAAGGGAATGTTTGAAAAGTTCATCGGTTATGGCGAGTGTACCGAAAAGGCAATCTGCCTCCCAAGGGCGGCGCCTTCGGCAACAAGAAAAAGCGTTGTAGGGAACTGGTGGACATCACCGCAAAGGAAATCAAGGACGGGAGGATCTGAAGCAGACACAGCGGGAAACGCCCCTGCACATAAATTTTACATAGCTTTTACCGCAGATATGTTGTATTTTAACGCAAAAGCGCGTATGGTGGTATACATTGGGCTGCTGCCCTGCACTACAAATTTTGGAGTTGAACTGCCATGACCTACAAAGAGATACGCGCCAACGAGGAAGTGAACGCCCTGCTGGACAAAGGCAACAAAAACCTGGGGCTGCTGGGGTTTACCGACCACTCGCAGGCGCACTGCATCCATGTGGCCGACACAGCCGGGCATATTTTGAAAAAGTTCGGCTACGATGCCCATGACATTGAGTTGGCAAAAATCGCAGGATATATGCACGATATCGGCAACGCTGTCAATCGTACACACCATGCAGAGTATGGTGCAATACTTGCAAACGATATTCTCAAAGACACTGATATGCCATTGGAAGATAGGGTGACGATAGTTTCCTGCATTGGAAGCCATGACGAATCAACAGGGGGCGCAACAGACCCGGTGTCAGCCGCAGTGATAATAGGTGATAAAACAGACGTGCGAAGAAATCGTGTGTCAAATAAGGATAAGTCCTCTTTTGATATCCATGACAGGGTGAACTATGCGGTAACAGAAGCGAGCTTAAAGATAAATGCTGATAAAAAGGTCATATCCCTTAATTTGCAGATAGACGAAAGTATCTGCACCATGTATGACTATTTTGACATTTTCCTGCAGCGTATGCTTATGTGCAGAGGTGCGGCAGGTGTTCTGGGAGCAAAGTTCAAGCTTACAGCAAATGGAAGCAAAATATTGTGATTTAACGCACAAACTATGTAGGGGAGCGGCGCAATTTCTGCTTGGCAGAAATGCGACGTCCTGCTTCTTTCGTTTATCATCTGTGCTATTTTCCACTTCATCCCTCGCAAATAAAAAAGGCAGGAAACCGAAGCCTCCTGCCTTATATGATTTGAATAAGACGCTATTACATATAGCTCTTGAATTCGTTGTTTTCTTTTCTGATGCCTTCGATCTCAGCGTTTACCTGACTGATCTGAATATCAACCTGCTCCTTCTCGGCATTGAGTGCCTTAGCCTTGTCCTGAAGCTTAACGATCTCCTCGTAGATATCGCTTGCCTGCTTACCAAGATCCAAAGACTTTGCCTCAGTTTCAGCAATGCTTGCCTTAAGCTCGTCGATCTTCTTGTTGTTCAGCTCGATCTGCTCCTGCGCAAACATACGCATTTTTTCCATTGGACTCATACCCATATTCTCGCCCTCCTCATTATTATTTGTATTTTCAGCTTCCGCAGCTTTCTTTTCAGCTATCTCGTCTTCTATAGACGGCATAGTAGACTCAGGGGCAGGTGAAACCACCATTGTGTCATCAAGGCTTATAGGCTCGATGGACGGCATCTCAACCTCGTCCATTGTAGGAACTTCCTCAGCCACAGCAGCTTCAGCCTTTGCATTTTCCTCTGCCTTAGCTTTTTCCTCAGCCTCTTTGAGAGCCTCAGGAGTAACAAGGTGAACGCTATTGTCCTCAGGAGGAACAGGAGCGGAAGCAGGTTCAGCCTTTGCAGGTGTTTCGATACCTGTTGCATACATATTGCTCTTTCTCTTTGCAATGCCGCTTGCAAGGCTTGCCGCCAGCGGATCAGTTATGTTCTGAGCAGGCTCTTCCTTAGGCTCAGACGCAGGCTCGACCTTTGGACCCTTGTATGTATTCATTCTTTTGAAATGCTCGTCCATACAGCCCTGAACAGCCTTGATATCCTCAGGATCTTTATTAAAGAATCCTGCTATATCGTTTACGCTTCTGCCTTTCTGAAGCATTGAGGCGATAGCCGCAACACTGTGATCAACAAATCCGTCATCGTCCATAGCCAAATTTACAGTTACCCTTGCAGGTTCAACATTCTCCTGCTTTTTGTTCTTCTTTCCGAAAAGCTCGCTTACAGACATATTGAAAACGCTCTTCTTTCCGTTGCCGTTTTCATCAGCACCCTCTCTTACAGGCTGTTCAAAGCTTGCATAGTCAGGGAAGTGCTTTTCAAGTATTCTCGGAACATTATCCTTAGGCATCTCCATTTCTTTTGCTATCTCAGGAATGGAGTAGCCCTCCTTATACAAACGAACGATCTTGTCGCTTATGCTTTCATTCTTCTTTGCCAAAGCAATCAATCCTTTCAATCAATTTCCCAATACCGTGACTATTTGTAAATAAATACATTTCCGCAATAAACGTTTAAGTAATTATGAACTGTCACGGCGGCACTATATATATTATACAACACAAAGCAAGTTGTGTCAATATAAAATATGCAATTTTTCTTTAAAAAGAGCGAAAAAAATGAATATGGTTAAATGACTTATTATTTACATATAAATTAACAAATCACGTTCCATGAGAGCAGTTTTCAGGCAGTATAAACTCCCGGCCTTTGAGATCTATCAGCCCCTCACGGTGCATTTTTCCAAGCTCTGTTGACAGCGCACTGCGGTCAACGCAGAGAAAATCTGCAAGCTGTTGACGGTCGAAATTTGTCGTGACAATGTGCGATCCGCTTTTCTTTGCAAGCGAAGAAAGATAAACCATAACACGCTCTCTGATAGTCCTGGGGGTTATCACTTGTATCTTTTCGTTGAGCCTGAGATTTTTCATAGCCGTTATCTTTAGAAGCCTAGCCGTCAGCGTCGAGCTTTCCTTTATAATAGACTCAGGGGATAAAAACAGCACTGTGCATTGCTCCTTTGCACATACGCTCACCCCAAGCGGTTCACCTGTGCAGGCATAGACCTCCCCAAAAAGCTGTCCTGCCTCCAAAGGAGCGATTATGCTCCTGCCACCCCAAAGCTCGTCACGTTCGATAAGCGCCTTGCCCTCCAGAAGTATGCCGAAATAAGCGGTCTTGTCTCCTGCGTGAAAAATATAGCTTTCCTTGCGAAAGCTTTTTATGCCACTGCCGTCAGGTCTGAGAAACTGAGCTATCTCCTCGTCGCTTATGCCCTGAAAAAGGGGAGTGCTTTTTATTATCTTGATGTATTTATTATCCATTTTATCTTCCTCATTTTTACGAAATAATTTTATGCTTTTGTTGTAATTACAACAGACTTTGCGATAAGATTATATTATAATCATAGCATAAAGTCAAGAGCTTTATGCCGAAACGAAAGATATCAATAAAAATACGGAGGTAACCATATGATAAGACGAGTAATACAAATAGACGAAGAAAAGTGCAACGGCTGTGGTGCTTGTGCAAAAGCCTGCCACGAAGGCGCAATAGGCATGGTGAACGGCAAAGCAAAGCTTATGCGTGACGATTATTGCGATGGTCTTGGAGATTGTCTTCCAGCCTGCCCAACGAACGCCATATCCTTTGTTGAGCGAGAAGCTGCCGCCTATGACGAAAAGGCAGTGGAAGAAAACAAAAAACGCCTTGGCAAGCCTGTTTTCCATGGCTGTCCGGGCTCAATGATGAAAACATTTGCTAAAAAGCCAGTTCCGGTAGATACCCCGTCAGCAAAAACTCCGTCACAGCTTATGCAGTGGCCTGTGCAAATAAAGCTTGTACCTGTGAACGCACCATACTTTGACGGTGCAGACCTGCTTGTCGCTGCGGATTGCACAGCCTATGCCTGCGGAAGCTTCCATTCCGATTTCATGACAGGCAAAATAACCGTCATAGGCTGTCCGAAGCTTGACGCCACAGACTATTCCGAAAAGCTTGGCGAGATAGTGAAAAGAAACAATATCCGCAGCATAACAGTAGCCCGAATGGAAGTTCCATGCTGTGGCGGAATAGAACACGCAGTAAGAAAAGCAGTCACCGACAGCGGCAAAAATATCCCCGTGGCAGTAAGAATAATCACCACAGACGGCAATGTAATATAACACAAAAGGCAGGACAAAACGTCCTGCCTTTTTCATATCTGTAGGGGCGACCTCTGGCCACCCGCATTTTTTTGTGTCTGATTTATCTGACTGAGCGAAATTTATTCACCCTTAGCCATGACCTCAGCCAGCTCCTCAAGAGCCTTTTCCGAAGCCTCATTAAGCGTAGAGCGTATAGTCACAACAGGCTCAGCAATGGTAACATTCTTAAAGTTCTCCACATAGCCCTTCATGACCCTGGCCGCAGTAGGCGCCCATGAGCCGTTCTCTACAAGACCTATCTTTCTGTTCTGATAGTTCTTTGACTTAAGGTGCATGAGGAAGTCCTCCATAACAGGGAACACACCGCCGTCATAGCTGCTTGCCATAAGTACGATCCTGTCATATCTGAAAGCGTCCTCGATATTTTCTGCCATGTCGCTTCTTGAAAGATCGCTGATAACTACCTTCTCAGCACCCTTTTCTTTCAGCACCTCACCAAGCTTTTCAGCCGCCTTTGCAGTGTTTCCGTGTATTGAAGCATATGCAACGAATACGCCCTTGCTCTCAGGCTGATAGCTTGACCATGTGTTGTAAAGTCCAAGATAGTAACCAAGATCTTCTTTGAGTATAGGACCATGTAAAGGCAGTATCATCTTTATGTCAAGGGCAGCCGCCTTTTTCAGCAGTGCCTGTACCTGTGCACCATATTTGCCCACAATGTTGAAATAGTATCTTCTAGCCTCGCAAGCCCAGTCCTCCTCAACATCAAGTGCGCCGAACTTTCCGAAACCGTCAGCAGAGAACAACAGCTTTTCGCTCTGCTCGTATGTCACCATTACCTCAGGCCAGTGTACCATAGGCGCCATTACGAACTGAAGCGTGTGGCTTCCAAGAGAAAGCGTGTCCCCCTCTTTTACCACAACAGACCTATCGTCAAGTCCGTCAATGGTGAAAAACTGCTTCATCATAGGGAAAGTCTTTGCATTTCCCACTATCTTCATTTCAGGATATTTCTCCGCAAGCTTTTTGATGTTTCCTGCATGGTCAGGCTCCATGTGCTGAACAACAAGATAATCAGGCTTTCTGCCGCCCAAAGCCTTTTCAAGATTGTCAAACCAAACGTCCGTTACCCTAGGGTCAGCAGTGTCCATTACCGCTATCTTCTCGTCAATGATAACATAAGAGTTGTACGAAACGCCGTTTGGCACAACATATTGGCTCTCAAAAAGGTCAATGTCATGATCGTCTGCACCAATATAAATAACTGAGTCTGAAATTTTTGTGTCTGCCATTTTTATTACCTCCGTTGTATTTTTTTCTAAATATACTATTTTAATATACTTTGATTTTATCACAAGCTCAGCATTTTGTCAATAACTGAAACAATGTTTATGAGAATTTTACCTCCTCAAAGAAAAGGTCTTTCCCCATGACCTCTTTCACAGGCATTTCCTCCTGATTGTAAGCAAGCAGAAGCTTCATATAAGCCGCCACCGCTGAGGTGGTGTATATTGGTATGCTGCCTGCCTTTATTATCTCCGCCACAGTGGAGTATATAGGCACTTTTCTTTTCAGACCGCAAATATACACCATGATGTTCTTTGTTATGCACCGCTTGATAAATTCCGTCAGTGCATAGCTTTTCCCTTCTGAAACGTCAGTGCAAGCCGTCGCACTGTGATAAGGTGAGTAAAGCACCGCCGCTGTGTCCTCGTTTGGCACAAAGCACCCGAAGTCCATTGCAGGATAACCCTCTATAAAAAGAACACGCTTCCCAAATTTGACATCATTATGGAAAATCCGTTCCCTAGGGCGTGACAGCATATTCTCGCTCACTCCGCTGAAAACAGAAAATTCGTTGAAACCGTCATAACCATATACCCCAAACCTGTCCCGACAGGTGTCTGCAGGTATCACCCTAGTAGGAAGCATGACCCTCTCGTACAGCGTGAAAACGCCCTTGTATTTTCCCTCTTTTATAAGACCCACCGCCGATGTGAAGTTGAAAAGCCCGTTTGAACCTTTCTCGCCAATGGGCTTGTTGCTTGCGATAATAAAAAGGGGTATATCAAAATGCCTGAAATACATTCCAAGCAGAGCAGAAGTGTAAGCCAGCGTGTCGCTTCCGTGGGTGAGTATCACTCCTGAGTATAAAGCCGTGTCAATGCTGTTTATCTCGTGTATCATTTTCTCCCATCCCGAAAACCCCATGTTCTCGCTGAGAATATTGAGAATCTGCCGACATTCAAACCCTATCTCATCGCCGTATGCACTCTTGTAAGCCTCCACAACAGCGTATTTTCCCTCACGCTCAACATCTATTATGCCGTCAGTAGTAATGCTCCCGATAGTTCCGCCTGTGAAAAGCACAAGTATCTTCTTCATGTTTTTATCCCTGCCTTTACCAAAAATCAACCCTTGATATTTGTTATAAATATAATATCATTTCACGATTGATTTGTCAATAGTTGTACAAAATGCACAAAAGTGTGGATTATATTAATGAAAAATGAGTATTGAGAAATATGTCAGGATTTGATATAATAATAATGCTGTATTTTGTATAGTTTAACTATAGTTTCGCAGATATCTCATAAAATATAAATAAGCTGAGAAATTTAAGGACTAGAAACGTCATCCACCCCTGTAGGGGCGAACAGCTTTCGCCCGCTTTTTTCTCAGCAAATCATATTTCATCTGCGAACAACATTTTCTATTAGTATCAGAAAGGAAGATAATATTATGTGGGCATACGAAAGTGTATTTTATCAGATCTATCCTCTTGGATTCTGCGGTGCGCCATTTGAGAATGACGGCAAAGAGGAAAGCAGGATATTAAAGGTAATAGATTGGATACCTCATATCAAAAAGCTTGGTGCCAACGCTATCTATTTTTCACCGGTGTTCGATTCCGACACTCACGGCTATAATACCAGAGATTACCGCAAGATAGATTGCCGCCTTGGCACAAATGAGGACTTTGCAAAGGTCTGCAAAGAGCTTCACGAAAACGGCATAAAGGTAGTTTTGGACGGCGTTTTCAATCACGTCGGCAGAGGCTTCTGGGCTTTTCAGGACGTTCTGAAAAACCGTGAGAACTCACCATATAAAGATTGGTTCCATATCAATTTCGGCGGCAACAGCAACTATAATGACGGACTTTGGTATGAGGGCTGGGAGGGTCACTTTGACCTTGTTAAGCTAAACCTTAACAATCCGCAGGTAGTGGATCATATCTTGGAATGCATAACAAATTGGGTCAAGGAGTTTGATATAGACGGACTCCGCCTTGACGTTGCATATTGTCTTGATAAGAACTTCTTGAAGCGCCTCAGACAGCATTGCGATTGGCTCAAGCAGGATTTCGTTCTTATCGGCGAGCTTCTACATGGTGATTACGCTCAGTGGGTAAATCCTGAAATGCTCCATTCCTGCACGAACTACGAGTGCTATAAGGGGCTTTATTCAAGCTTCAACTGCATGAATATGTTTGAGATATGCCACTCTCTGAAAAATCAGTTCGGACCTGAGAACTGGTGCAGATACAGAGGAATGCACCTGCTGTGCTTTGTTGATAACCATGATGTATCAAGAATAGCAAGCCAGCTCACAAATGAGCGTCATTTGCCACTTATCTATGGAATGCTCTTTGGTATGCCTGGTATCCCATGTGTTTATTACGGCTCAGAGTGGGGAACAAAGGCAAACAAGAGCGAGGGCGATCCTGCTCTCCGTGTAAGCTTTGAAAAGCCTGAGTGGAACGACCTCACAGAGCTTATCTCAAAAATGGCAGAGGCACACAAAAACAGCAAGGCTCTCTGTTATGGCTCTATCAAAATACCTGTTCTTACCAATAAGCAGTGTATAATTGAGCGTGAGTTCGAGGGTGAGCGTGTCCTTATTGCAATAAACGCTGACGATCAGCCTTTCACAGCTCACTTTGACGCAGGCTGCGGTCAGGCAGAGGAGCTTCTCACAGGCACTATCCATGATTTTGGTGGCGGCAGCGAGCTTAAGCCATACTCTGTAGAGTTCTGGAAAATGGAAAGATAGACCTATATGAATATAGAAAAAGGACAGCATTTTTCCAAAGTGCTGTCCTTTTTTGTGTAGCAATAAAAAAATGTAAGGGCGAACATCGTTCGCTCGTTTGGTTTACCTCAATTGTGTAGCGTACCAGTCATGTATCTTAGTGGCGACCGATATATGGCGAAATTACACAAGTTTTTGCGATCTTACAAATGGTAACGTTCCGAAATCGGGACGTCGAGGGCGCCGTCCCCTACAATGCTTGAACTATCGTAGTGGCAACCTTTGGTCGCCCGCATATCACCTATCGCTTGCTTATTTTATATCATATGTTTCTGTATCCAGCCTACCTAACAATAACCATAACCGCCTGTGAAAAAGCCCCGTAAGAAGTCTTTCCGTTCACAGTTTTGTAAGCCCTTACCTTTACCATTCTAAGTGAGTAAGGCTCAAATCCTGATACGATAGCACTCTTTTGAGAGCCACCCACCTTTGCCGACTTCACATAATCACTGCCATTTGAAGAGGAGTATATCTCATATCCGCTTGCACCCCCAACAGCTTTCCATGATACCTCAATGCTGCCACTGCCTGCTGATTTAGCAGTGCATGAAGCCTTTGCAGGCTTTGTGACAGCCTCTACAGCCTTTGAGTAGCTAGCCGAAATGTATTCTTTTCCGCCAGATTTTTTCACAGCCTTTATCTTGTAGCTGTACCCTTTTGCACGAGCAAGTCCGCTGTCAGTGAAGCTCACAGCCTTTACAGTTTTTATTCTCTGCCATTTCTTGCTTGTGTTGTCATATCTGTATATAGCGTAGCTGTCAGCGCCCGTAACCTTTTTCCAAGAAAGCTTAACGCTCTTTTCACCGGTGGAAGAAACTTTTAGCTTCGTCACTGTGGCAGGACGAATGTTGAAGTTCACAGTTTTTGTGCCTTTGTATAAGCCCTTGCCTGTTATTTTTACGCTCGCCTGACCTATGGCTGTGTTCTTTGAGTAGCTCACAGTGTAGTCAGTGTTCTTTACAAGCTTTTTGCCACCATATGTCACTGCAGGCGCAGGAGAAACCGCCTTCCCTGTGTAGCTTTGCGTCTTTATAGCCGAAATACTGCTGTCACTGATTTTACCCTTTACAGTGACGGTACATTTAACATTTTTTCCTCCTGTTGTGTATGCCGTGATAGTTGCTCTGCCAACCCCTTTTGCGGTGACCTTTCCGTCTGACACAGAAGCAATTTTGCTGTTAGAAGACTTCCAGGAAACAAAGTCCGTCAGACCGCTTCCGCCACCCATTTTTGCAGAAATAACACTGCTTTTGCCCTTGTCAAGAGTCAGTGAAGCCTTATCCAATGTTACCGAAGCCGCAGGCTTTATGCTAGCCTTTATAGTTTTTGCTGAGCTGTTTCCGTATTTGTCATAAGCCGTTATCTTAACGGTAAATTCACCGCTTTTTACTGAATAGTCCTCGGCAGAAACATAAGCCGAAGCCTTGCCACCTGAAATCTTTCCGCTTGCGTATTTCTTTGCACTTTCACCATTTTTTGTAGGGTAAGCAGGGAAGACCACCTTTGAAACTCCGCTCTTGTCGCTAACATTGCAAGAAACATCAAAGCCCTTTGCTGTGATGTTCTCCACCTTTGCCCCCGATATGGTCGGCGCAGTTGTGTCAACATAAGTCTTTATGACCTGCTCGGAGCTGTTCCCGGCCTCGTCAGTAGCCGTTATGGTTGTAATATAATATCCGTCCTTGCCCCCAAGGTCAGTTACCTTTACTGAGTGTGAAAGCGAGTTCACCGCCGATGTGTAAACACGGCTTATAGTCTTTGCCTTGTTACCCTCAAAATAAGTGGATACCTTTACCGAAGCCACAGCCCTGTTGTCAGAAATATCCGCTTTAACAGTGTAGCCTTTTCCAGTAATGTTCTCACAGCCTGCGTTTGCGATAACAGGTCTTGTGGTGTCGATGTCAAGACTTTGCGCAACGCCGTTTATGTAAAGTCTGTAGAAATAGTGATTGTTAGTAAGTACCTTTCTGTTTTTCACAGTGTAAACAGTGTCGTTCCAAGTCCATTTGTAGTTCTGCTCAATAAGAGTAGCCGTCGTTCCCTGACAGTCCTTTACAATGGCAACATGAGAGTAATCCTTGTCCTGCATTATGTCCCCGGCCTGCGGAGTTTTCACTTCACGAAGCTCCGCCCTTTTGCCGTAGCAGTACACGCTAGGCTTGTCGTCCACCATGTTTATGTTGTATACTGTAACGCCGAACTTTTCTTCATAAAAACGTGAAACATATCCTGCACAGCAGTAATAACCGGTGTCGGAATAGCCGAGAACGTATTTAGCGTCAACGCCCTCAAAAGAGTCTATGACCTGATAATCATAGTCCACAGTGACGGTCTGTTCGCTGTAGCTCACCGCATTTGTCACCTGACAAAGCATGATCATCATAACAGCACAAAATACTGCGCCCATAGCCGAAAAAACTTTTTTCAGCCCCTTTTCCATTCCAAACGCCCCCTAACTGACAGAATTATCTTATACGTTTTCGTATATCAACTTCATAATATCATAAAGGTTACAATTTGGCAACAGATTTTATTGCTTTTTGCCGAAATGACTAAAATATTTGTTTGTTTTCACAAGGAACACAAGTTCTATATTCAAACATATCCCCAAAATATAGACTGTTATATGCCATACGAACAAACGTTGAAGTAAAAATTACAATTTGTAACTTTTATACTGAACACGCTATCAAAAACGTTTAAATTAACATATATCCCCGCAAAAAAATGTAGGGGTGAACATCGTTCGCCCGCTCTTCATATGCCCATATTTCCGCATATTCGTACCCTAGCATCATCACCCAAAAACCAACACAATAAAAAAACACGGCGATAAACTCACCGTGTTTTTGTTATCCACATTTACGTCACCTGAACCTAAGCCCTCTCCGCATTGTCATCACAACCGCAGTTCACACCGTTCTTGACATCATCAAATGCCTTCAGCATTTCCTCGGACGGCTTCTTTGTGCAAAGGCTCACAATAATGATAAGTATAAGACTTACTGCAAATCCAACTACCAATGAGTAAAGCCCCGTCTTATCACCTAAAGTCTGTCCACCTGCAAGAGGTATGTAATCCCATATTATTACCGACAGCGCACCGCTAGCAACGCCTGCCGCCGCACCTGCGAGGTTTGTTCTCCTCCAATAAAGGGACATAAGTATTATCGGACCAAACGAAGCTCCAAGACCTGCCCATGCGTTTGAAACAAGACCCATTATACTGCTGTTAGGGTCAAGTGCTATTATGTATGCCACTACCGCTACAGCAAGAACTGTTATCCTGCTCACAAGCAGTACCTTCTTGCTCTCCGCCTTAGGTGCAATACATGAGTGGTAAATATCCTCCGATACCGATGAGGCAGTTACAAGAAGCTGCGAATCAGCCGTTGACATTATGGCGGCAAGTATTCCGCAAAGGAAAATTCCGCCGACGAATGGCAGACCGATATCAGAGTTGAATACCTTCTGTATCATCTCGATGAAAACATTCTCAGACTTGTTGTTTGCAAGTGCAGGCACAAGATAAGCCCTGCCCACGATAGCTATAAAGCAGGCGAAGCAAAGCGATATAGCACACCATACACAGCCTATAACTCTTGACTTTTTTACCTCTTTTTCAGAGCTTATAGCCATAAATCTTACCAGAATGTGCGGCATACCGAAATAACCAAGCGCCCAGCCGAGCTGAGAGATTATGTCGATGGCTGAAAGGGTCTGACCCTTTTCATCATTGAATATGTTAAGATAATGATGTGCCTCAACACCGCTTGCGGTGATGTTGTCCATAACGTTTCCTGCTCCAACAAGGAAAAACGCAATGATAGGTATAGTCACAACTCCTGCCAGCATGAGCAGACCCTGAACAAAGTCCGTTACACATACTGCCATAAATCCGCCCATGAAAGTGTAGCCCAAAATTACTACCGCACCGATAGTAAGACATATCTTGTAGTCGATACCGAATATAGAGTTGAAAAGCTTTCCACCTGCCGAAAGAGCAGACGCTGTGTAAACAAGGAAGAATATGACGATTGCCACCGACGATACCAAAAGCATTATCTTGTGCTTGTCCTCAAATCTGTTTTCAAGATACTTAGGAAGTGTCATTGAGTTGTTCGCTCTTATAGTGTATCTTCTCAGTCTGCCCGAAACTATCGCCCAGTTAAGTATAGTGCCGATAAGCAGACCTACAGCTATCCATATCTGCCCCGTTCCGAATGCGTAAACAGCGCCAGGCAGACCCATGAGCATCCAGCCTGACATATCAGAAGCCTGAGCAGAAAGTGCCGCTACCCAGCCGTTAAGTCCTCTGCCACCAAGGAAAAAGTCCTCGGAGCTTTTTGTTTTCTTCATATATGCAGCACCTATGAGAAGCATTCCTGCCAAATAGAATGCAAATGCCACAAGCGTCCAGATCATATCTGATTTCATCTATTACCTCTTTCCCGAAGCGGATTTTATCCTGTCCGCCCCATATTTTATAAACGGCAATGCCGCACAAGAGAAACTCCCCCTGTGCGGTATCGCATAAAACGTCTGTATAATAAAGACGATTACTTAGCCTTAGTCTTTATCTCCTCATCAAGCTTAGCGATAAGCTCGTCAACAGGCATTGCAGGAAGCTCGCCCTCTTTTCTTGAACGAACAGTAACAGTGTTGCTGCTTACCTCGTTGTCGCCAATGATGAGCATATAAGGTATCCTCTCAAGTCTTGCAGCCTTGATCTTAGTACCAATGTTCTCATCTCTGTTGTCAACAGTAACTCTCATGCCCATAGCCGTCATTCTGTCAGCTATCTTCTGAGCGTATTCAGCATGACCCTCCTTGATAGGAAGAAGTCTTACCTGCTCAGGAGCGAGCCACAGAGGAAGAACGCCGTTGAAATGCTCAAGCATATAAGCAAGTGTTCTTTCAAAGCAGCCAAGTGAAGTTCTGTGAATGATGTAAGGCAGCTTCTTCTGACCGTCCTTGTCAACATAGTACATACCAAATCTTTCAGCCAAAAGCATATCTATCTGGATAGTAACAAGCGTGTCTTCCTTGCCGTAAACGTTCTTGTACTGAATGTCAAGCTTTGGACCATAGAACGCAGCCTCATCGATACCGATATCGTAATCAACGCCAAGGTCGTCAAGAATAGTCTTCATTGCAGCCTGTGCGTGCTCCCACTGCTCAGCCGTACCCTCGTACTTGTTCTTAGGGTTAGCAGGATCCCACTGTGAGAATCTGAATGTGCAGTCATCAAGCAGACCAACAGTGTCAAGGAAATACTTAGCAAGCTCCAAACAGCCCTTGAACTCCTCTTCAAGCTGGTCAGGTCTGAGAATGTAGTGACCCTCAGAGATAGTGAACTGTCTTACTCTGATAAGACCGTGCATCTCACCGCTGTCCTCGTTTCTAAACAGCGTAGAAGTCTCTGTCAATCTCATTGGAAGCTCTCTGTATGAACGCTGTCTGTTAAGAAATACCTGATACTGGAATGGGCAAGTCATAGGACGAAGTGCGAAGCACTCTTTTTCTTCATCATAAGGGTCGCCAAGAATGAACATTCCGTCAAGATAGTGATCCCAGTGACCTGATATCTTGTAAAGATCTCTCTTTGCAAAAAGCGGAGTCTTTGTAAGCAGACAGCCCTTTGCCTGCTCGACATCTTCTACCCAACGCTGAAGAAGCTGGATAACTCTTGCGCCCTTTGGAAGCATAACAGGAAGTCCCTGACCGATACAATCAACAGTTGTGAAATATTCAAGCTCTCTGCCTATCTTGTTGTGGTCACGAAGCTTAGCTTCCTCCTGCTGTTTAAGGAACTCATCGAGCATTGAAGCCTTAGGGAATGCAGTTCCGTAAATTCTTGAAAGCTGCTTGCCGTCCTCTGCCTTGCCCCAGTATGCACCTGTGCATGAAAGAAGCTTAACAGCCTTGATAGGTGCAACGCTCATTATGTGCGGGCCTGCGCAAAGGTCAACGAAATCACCCTGCTTGTAGAATGAAAGCTTTTCACCCTTATCGTCATGCTTGTGGATAAGCTCTACCTTGTAATCTTCGTGTCTTTCCTCCATGAGCTTTATAGCCTCGTCAGCAGAAAGCTCAAAACGCTCCAAAGCATAGCCCTCTTTTGCAAGCTTCTTCATTTCGGCCTGTATCTTTTCAAGGTCAGCAGGCGTAAAAGGTTTTTCCACCTCAAAATCATAGTAGAAGCCTGTGTCTGTAGCAGGACCTCTTGCAAGCTTTGCCTCAGGATAAAGATTTTTTACAGCCTGCGCCATAAGGTGAGAAGCTGTGTGCCAGAAAGTTTCCTTACCAGCCTTTGAGTCAAAAGTCATGACCTCAAAATGGCAGTCATGGTCAACGACAGTTCTCATGTCGAAAACTTCGCCGTCCAGCTTTACGCAGCAGGCAGCTTTGTAAAGTCCCATGCCGATATCCTTGATTATCTCGCTTGCAGGCATTGCCTTTTCGATCTCACGGACAGAGCCGTCTTTTAATTTCAGCTTGATCATTTTTGATTCCTCCGATTTATATAATATTGTAATTCTTTATTATAACGTGCATAAACACGTTGTTTCTTTTGTGATGCGTCACATATCACACGTTTTTTGTGTGCGACCTCAGGTCACCCCTACAGTCATATTATTTGAAGTTCAGCAGTTCTGTATACTGCGAAACATACACATATATCCAGAAACAAAGAAGCACTACGCTCAGCACCGTTGAAATGTCGCTCAAAACGTGCCTTGCCCTTTTTTTGATAGCCCATTGCCTGGAGCCGTCTTTTTTCACCCTGCAAACAAGCTGAGAGAAAAATGTGTTGAACCAGTATGATACTATCCATATGGGCAGAAAGGTGAGAAACCCTTGCTTGTCGGATATAGTCCCGTTCCATGATAACCAGCAAACATATCCCGCTGCACCATAAGCGCAAAACCCAATGGTATAGCAAATGATCGCAAGGATACGCCTTGTTTTCATGGCTTTCCTGTCTTTCATAGTATCATCACCCTCTTACATAACAAAAAATCCCATAGGATACAAATATCCTATGGGACGATGATATCGTGGTTCCACCCAACTTCATGCGCAGTTTCCTGCACAACTCATTAGCCGCTCCTTTAACGCTGAGCCTGCGGCGTGTATTAAACGCACTCAGGGGCGGTATCCTCACTCTGCATAGTCCTGCACCGCTCACAGCTCGTATAAAAACGTGCGGTGCTCTCTGAAAAGACCTTTCGCCGAGGGGCTTCCCCGTCAAAGCTTTCAAGTATAACTGCAAAAGACTTTATCTTTTGCTTCGACTAACATTTTAACACCTCTTCACCCGCTTGTCAAGGGGTTTGTTAGAAAATATATAATTTTGTGGATTTAACTAAAAAAATTCTTGACAACAGAGAAGTTTTATTATACAATAATATTATGCATTATAATTTTTATATAACTGAAAGATGAAGTATAGTTTTTTGTATTATTCTGATGTTTTTTATAAAATAAATTTTGCAATTTTGTATCTTTACAATTTAATATCAGGTGGATATCTTTTTTCATGCGTTTTTTACGCACAAAATATGGATATCCATACTTTCTAAGAAGGAGGAAAGCTATACATGGAACCAGGTATTGCTATTCTACTATGTGTAGTTGCTCTTGTTCTTGGTGCCGGTGTGAGCGGATTTATCTGCTTCAAACAGGGTATAAGCTATCGCAAAAAAACAGCCGAAGCTGCTGTAGGCTCTGCGGAAAAGGAAGCGGAGCGTATCGTTGACGACGCAAAGAAAAACGCTGAAACTCTGAAAAAAGAGGCATTGATCGAGGCGAAAGACGAGATCCACAAGTCACGCCAGGAAACGGAAAAAGAGCTTAAAGAGAGAAGGATCGAAGTTTCCAGACAGGAAAGACGTGTTCAGCAGAAAGAGGAGTCTATCGACAGAAAGCTCGATAATTTGGAGAAAAAGGAAGAAACTCTCCAGAACAAGCTGAAAAATGCTGACGAAAAGGTGGCTGAGGCTGACAGGATCAAGAAGTCACAGCTCGATATGCTTGAAAAGATATCTCAGTTCACTGTTGATCAGGCTAAGGATTATCTGCTTTCAAAGCTGGACGAGGATCTGGTGCATGAAAAGGCTGTGAGGGTCACAAACTTTGAAAATCAGGTGAAGGAGGACTGTGAGGCTAAGGCCAGACAGTATATCTCGCTTGCTATCTCAAGGTGTGCTGCCGATCAGGTGTCTGAATCAGCAGTGTCAGTCGTTGCATTGCCTAATGATGAGATGAAGGGCAGAATAATCGGACGTGAGGGAAGAAATATCAGAACTATCGAAACTCTCACAGGCGTTGATCTTATCATTGACGATACTCCTGAGGCTATCACCATCTCTTGCTTTGATCAGGTGAGAAGAGAGGTCGCAAGGATCGCACTTGAAAAGCTTATCCAGGACGGACGTATACACCCTACACGCATTGAGGAAATGGTAGAAAAGGCTAAGCGTGAAGTCGAGCTGAAGATCAAGCAGGAGGGCGAGAGAGCTATTCTCGAAACCAATGTTCACGGCGTGAACCACGAGCTTGTTAAGCTTCTTGGACGTCTGCGCTATAGAACGAGCTATAGACAGAACGTGCTTAACCACTCTATTGAAGTCGCTCACCTTGCAGGAATGATGGCGTCAGAGCTTGGCGTTGACGCAAATCTGGCAAGAAGAGCAGGACTGCTCCACGATATAGGAAAGGCTCTCAGCTATGAGATAGAAGGCTCGCACGTTCAGATAGGTGTTGACGTATGTAAGAAGTACAAGGAAAGCCCTGAAGTTATTCATGCTATCGAGGCTCACCATGGCGACGTTGAAACAAGAACTGTTGTTGCGGCACTTGTTCAGGCGGCAGACGCAATAAGCGCCGCTAGACCGGGAGCAAGAAGCGAGAACTATGAGAACTATATCAAGAGGCTCCAGAAGCTTGAGGAGATCTGCACGTCCTACGAGGGCGTTGAGAAATCCTTTGCTATACAGGCAGGCCGTGAGGTTCGTATCATGGTACAGCCTGAGAAGATCAACGATGAAAAAATGGTGCTCGTTGCTCGTGAGATCGCTAAGAGGATCGAAACTGAAATGGATTATCCGGGACAGATCAAGGTCAATCTTATCCGTGAGAGCAGAGCTATCGAATACGCAAAGTAAATTGTGTAAACAGCGGGCAGACTTTAGGGTTTGCCTGCTTTTTTATTTCCCACTCTGTTTTTAATGAGGAATTAGGAGTGAGGAATGAGGAATTAAGGTATCGCCTGCGGCGATGATTTTTTAATTATATAAAATAATAAAATATCTATGCTTTTTGGGGGATTTTTTTATGTCAAAAGCAAAAGAGAAAAAAGAGGTCACTACCAATCAAGGTAAAAAGCACCTTTTCGGCAGTTCGGAAAAGTCGGATTTTATTCTGAATATGTCTGCCGAGTCTGCACAAAAGCTGTGCGGAGTTTACAGCATTATTGCTGTGCTTGTTCTGTGCGTTATCACAATTCCGTATTATTTCACACAGAATATCAAATATGGTATGGACGAAAGCGTCAACCGTACCCTTTATCTAAACGAAAAATTTATATTCTTTATATCTGCCGCTGTGCTTGCGGTCGGCTTTGTGGGATTTATCATTTTCCTTATTGCCAACATGAAAAAGCAGGTGGAGCTTAAAGACAACAAGAGCCTTATCGTACCACTTGCGGTGGTGCTTCTGTCGGTGGTATCTTGCTTGCTTTCAGCGGATATCTTCACATCTTTCTACGGCTATCTCGACCGCTCCGAGGGTATGCTCACCATACTTGGCTATTGGGGACTTTTTGCCGCAGGAATGACAGTTACGGCTGACGACCGCAGGATAAAGCTTGCAGACTTTATCGTAGGAATAGGCGCATTTGAAGCTATCGTGGGAATTTTGCAGGCTATACCTGCTACCGCAAAAATAGTTCCAAACTATTTCAAAGAGATATTCTCGGGCTTCTCATCAGGCGGTATGACCTATACAAAGGAATATATCGCAACAGGCTTTTTGTGTACGCCTTTTGCATTGGCGGCAGTGCTTACAGTGATATCTGCCTTTGCGCTTAATGGTATGCTCTATGATGATAAAAAGGCAAGAAAGATATTCTATGCTATCTCCCTTGCACTTATGACAGCGGCTGATATCCTCGCCTGCGTTGTCCCTGCTATCTTGGGACTTGGTGCGGTTTATGTTATATCTCTTATTATTGCCGCTGTAAAGTCGGGCTTTGCAAAGGATAAGAAGCCTTTTATAGCCTGCCTTGTGGCTTTTATAGTCGCAGGAGGGATCTTTACCGGACTTTTCGCCTCAAACGAGTTCAGGCTTATGGACGAGAAAATAATCTTCCATGACAGCTTCGACAGACTTTCTATCACAGGCACAGGCAGAGGCGATGATACCGAACAGTGGATATATCCTTATCTGTGGGACGACGGAATGTATACTGCCGAGCAAAACCTTATCTGGGGAACCGGTCCAGACAACTGGGGAACGATATTCGAGTCGGGTGCTATAATAGACCGCTCTTATAATGAGTATATCGACCTTTTGCAGTCAAGAGGACTCATCGTTTTCGCACTTACAATAGTATTCCTTATTATGACTATAGTAAAAATGTGCAAGCTCGTAGCAGGCTTTATGAAAGACAAAAACAGCTGGACAGGCTGTGCAGTATCAGCGGCAGTTCTTTGCTATCTGATACAGGCGTTTTTCAACATAAGTTCTGTTACATCATCACCATACTTCTGGATCGCAGTTGGACTTGTGTGGAGTTTCACAGCGGTAAAATCCAGTGCAAAGAAAAAGAGCTAACAAACCTATCTGTAGGGGCGGACTTGGGTCGCCCGCTTGTTCATCAATACATTGATAAAAAATTCGGACGCAGTAAAATGAGTCCGATTTTTTTTATGCTTTTTTCAGGCAATGATATAAACATATTAGCTTTTACATATATTAAAATATGGCTATAGACCTGTGCCGAATTTTTTCGCTCATAAATAACGAGCGGATTTGAATGAACGAGAATAGGTGAGATTGCAAGAGATACAGCGAGCTAAATCAAAAAATCTGTTCACTGCTGACTTCCGCTGACTTCCCCGAACTTTGTCGGACTTTGCTAATTTGTAAGGCTTATGATATAATCATATTAAACCAAAGGACAGAAAGCCTTTGGTTAAACGGCAAGTCGAAAGACTTTGTTTTATATGAAAGGAAAAAATCATGAGCAAAGAAAAGGTCATTGACATTTCAACAAGAAAAACAGGAAAGATCGTTGGCATTTGTGCGGCGGCAGTTGCGGCTATAATAGTGGTCGTATCCTCCGTGTCCATAGTTCCGGCAGGTTGTACGGGCGTTGTGACGACCTTCGGCAAGGTATCAGACACTGCACTCAACGAAGGATTGCATCTGAAAGTGCCTTTTGCACAGCGTGTAACAACAGTGTCAAACAAGATACAAGTTTATCAGGCTGACGCTGACGCAGTTTCAAAGGACTTGCAGACTGTGAACTCTACCATAGCGGTGAACTTCCGAATAAAGTCGGCTTCTTCTGCAAGCATTTTCAAGAATATCGGCTCAGATTACGAGAACGTTATACTTATGCCAACAGTGCAGGAATGTATGAAGTCGGTATGTGCAAAATATACGGCTGAACAGCTTATCACTGACAGAGCGCAGGTGGGCGAGGAAATAAAGGCACAGCTCGTTTCAAAGGTGGACGAATACGGTATCGAGATAGAGAAATTCAACATTGTGAATTTTGATTTCTCATCTGAATTTAATGAAGCCATAGAGGCAAAGCAGGTAGCAGAGCAGAATCTTTTGAAAACAAAGACCGAGCAGGAGCAGGCTATAGTTGTAGCTGAGGCGGAGGCTAAGAAAAAGGTTATTGCCGCAGACGCTGAGGCAACTTCCATAAAGACCAAGGCTGAAGCTCAGGCAGAAGCCAACAAGACTATCTCTGAATCTCTTTCAAACGAGCTTATAAAGTATCAGACCATCGATAAGTGGGACGGCGTTCTGCCTAAGGTGGCCAATGACGCAAACCCTCTGATATCTCTTGACCTTGACGAGCAGAAAACCGCTGAATAACGCTGATTCCTGACAGAACGGCTGTCAATCGTTAAAAACACCAATGAGGGGTATAAAAATATGTTTAAATGGACAAAAAAGAATTTTTTTTGAACGTTGTATGACATATTTCTTGACATAAAAAGCGTTTTCTGTTATCATAAATATATGTGAACATATTTTACTTTTATGGCATAAGGCTGTAAAATATGGAGTTGGGAGGAGAAAAAATGTTGAAAAAGTTATACCGCACATTAGGCTTTGCACTTATTTCCTGCAATTTGTTTTTCACCCCTGTCATGGCATATGCCGACAGCAGTGTGAGCGTGGGAACAAATATGTGCTTTGCTATACCGGGAGGACTTATAACAGGCTTTGTGCTTGTTTCAATGAGTCGCACAAAACAGAAAGCTACCAAGGCGGATAAATACATAAAGAGTAATCTTAAACTTACTGGGCGTAACGACACCTATCTGCGTACCACCACTGATAAGACTAAGATAAAAGACGATTGATAGGGGGTACGGAAAATGGCTGTTAATATTTCTTATAAATGCCCTAACTGCGGAGCGGAGCTTTTCTGGAGTGCTGACAAAAACTGCTGGGCATGTGAATACTGCGACGGGCAGTTTACTTTGAAAGACCTTGAAGAAGCAGGCGGTGACGCTAAAAAGGCGGAGGGACTCAACAAGGATAACGTTGAAAAGCATGAAGAGGTCGATAAGGACGAATACAGTATGTCAAATGACGGAACTGTAGGAAATGACCTTGTAAAATATACCTGCTCACACTGCGGAGCTGAGATAATCACCGACCGCTCAACTGCAGCAACAGTTTGCGTTTACTGCGGAAATGCGGTAATAATGGGAGAGCAGATAATAGACAATTTCTCCCCTGACTATGTTATACCTTTTAAAGTGCCGAAAAATCAGGTAATGGACGCTTTCCAAAAATTCAGCAAGAAGCCTCTTACACCGAAAGATTTCAACTGCGATAGGGTAGTGGACAAGATGCAGGGCGTTTATATCCCGTTTTGGCTCTATTCAGGAAACTGCGAAGGCTCTATTACTGCGGAGGGTATAAACACAAGAACATGGACTTCCGGAAACTACAGATACACAGAGAAAAAGTATTATTCAGTTTACAGAAACGGAACCCTCGATTTCAAAGCTGTTCCTGTGGATGCTTCTTCAAAGACTGACGATGACGCTATGGACTCTATCGAGCCTTTTGATTACTCGGAAATGACAGCGTTCAACCCAGGTTATCTTTCGGGATATCTTGCAGAGAGATATGACGAGGATAAGGATAAGTGCCTGCCTAGGGCTAAAGAACGTATCGAGAACACAACTCGTGACGAACTTAGAAATACTTGTAACTACAACAGTGTAAACGTTCAGTCATATGAAAAGCACACCGAGGTAAAGGACGTTAAATATGCTATGCTTCCAACATGGCTTTTGTATACAACCTATCAGGATAAGCCTTATTTCTTTGCAATGAATGGTCAGACAGGTAAATTTATCGGAAACCTGCCTATAAGCAAGGGAAAGCTTGTGGCTTATTCGCTTCTTGGTGGCGTGGGCGGATATATTATCGGAGCTATACTTCAGATAATGGGAATATTCTAGTAGGGGGTATCAGCTAAATGCCTGAAATATCAACGGCGCTTATAATAAAAATAATAGTTATAGCGGTCGCCATAGGCGGTGGTATAGCGGTGATATATTCTGTGAAAAAAGCGGTATCGAACGCCATTGGCAGACAACTGAGCCGTGCCAACGACCTGCTAAGGACCATAAATGACGCAACTGAGGAAAGACAGAACAACGCCATGCAGTTTACTTATGTTGATCCTAATGTGGTGAACAACATAAAGAGAGATTTTCCTGACTATGATGAAAATATAGCAAGGAGCATAGTGGAAAACACTGTGATGAAATATTTTCTTGTTATAAACGGAGAAGCAAGCGAGAATCAGCTTGAATACTGTACCGAAGCGTTCAAGCAGAGAGCAGCCACGATGGCAAAAGACAACTTGTCAACGGTTACGCCAAAGCATTATGATGATATACATATCCACAAGTCGCAGGTGGCGTCTTATCATAGAGATCATGACGCTGCAACGGCAAAGTTTCAGGTATCTCTTGAATACAAGCTCAACGGGATAAAGGCACAGCACATTTATGAGGCGGATTATTCATACTATCTTTCAATGGGGATAGAGGGCGAAAACGCCAGCCTTATATGTCAGTTCTGCGGAGCACCTGTGGACACCGCAGGCTCAGTTTGTCCTTACTGCGGTTCTGAGATACACAGCTCTGTAGAGCGCACATGGAAAGTCAGCAGGATATCCATGCTGAGATAGACAAGTTTAAAACCCCTTGGGGTGAAATAATACAGACAACGAAAGGAATTTAACTATGGGACTTATTAAGATGTTTACATCAGCAGTCGGCTCAACATTTGCCGATCAGGTAGTAGAGTACTTCAGATGTGAGGATATGTCAACTAAGATACTCTGCCAGCCGGCTACTCTTGTTAAGAGAGGAAAGACTGTGAACAACGGCACAGAGGGCGTTATCTCAAACGGTTCACGCTTTGACGTTGCGGTAAATCAGGCGGCTTTGCTTATCGAGAATGGCAGAGTACACGATTTTGTTATCGGTACACAGGAAACAGCAGGTCAGTATAAGTATGATTCAACTGTATCTCCGTCACTTCTTGGCGGCGGCTGGGGTGACCTTGGCGCTTCTATCAAGGAGATAGGCAGAAGATTTACAGCAGGTGGTCAGGCTATGAACACCATGCGTCTTATCTACATAAACCTCAGACCTCTGCCTGGAAACAAGATAGGCTTCGGCAAGATACCTTTCAGAGACGGCGAAATGAACCTCACTCTTAACGCACAGGGTCATGGTCAGTATGAGCTTCAGATCGTAAACCCTATGAACTTCTATGAGAACGTTGTTCAGAACGTAAATAAGGTACTTACTGTTGACAGCCCTGACGGCGTGGCAGTTCTCGGCCAGCTTAAGGCTGATATGACACCTAAGTTCCAGAAGGCTCTTACAAGGATATCCGCTCAGAAAATACCATACGATCAGCTTGGTCTTTATCCTGATGAGCTTGCTGAAGCAATGAATGCAGAGCTTGAAGAAAAGTGGGCTACAAAGGGTGTTAAGATAACAAGCCTTGCTATTGAGCTGAACGTGGACGAAGAGTCAAAGCAGAGAATCGCAAAATTCCAGGAGGCAAAAACTGTTGGAAGTGATCCTTCAATGCTCTATGCTATGGACAGAATGTCTATCAACAAGGCAAGAGAGGCAGCGGCAAGCAACTCAAACGGTGTTATGGCAGGCTTTATGGGCATCAGAACCTGTTGTTATAATCTCGCCGCCAAGTGAGTGGTACATTTTTACTATATCAAGGCAGGGATTAGGATTTTTAAGTCCGTATTTAAGTCCTGCGGTATTGATTTCAATGCCTTTGCCATTGTCAATAAGAAGTCTTAGGATTGTATCGAAATAATCATAATAATCTCTCCAGTTATAATCATTATCCTGATCAGGAGCATATCTTACAATATAATCAAGATGTCCGTATACATCAAAGTTATCGCATGTTTTAATGCAGTCGATTATTGCTTCATAATATCTGCCTATTGCATCTTTTACGGACACGTTATCCCAGAATTCAGGATAATAAGGGTCGTTGCCATATACAAGATGTGATGAACCAATTATAAAATCAAGTCTGCCAGTAGGGTCGTAGTTGTTGATTTTATCTTTAGCAGAAGAAAGAAGTCCCTGTTCGACACCAATTCCAATAAAAATATCATTTTTATAATGCTCTTTTAATTCAAGCAGTTCGTCTGTATATTTGTCATAATCAAGGGCAAATACAACATTTCCGTCTTCTAAAGGGTAATCGTAGTCGTTGTGTTCTGTAAAACATATGCTTTTTAACTGCATATTGATGGCATTTTTGATTATATTCTCAGGAGTTTCGGTTGAATCAGACGAAAAATGCGAGTGAAGATGCCAGTCTGAAAGTTCAGGATAAGTTCTCATATATGTCTTCTCCATTTCATAAGTAAAATTAGATTGTTATTATGTGGGCTGCTAAACAGTCACGATGTATAAGTGAGCAGTAAAGATTATTCTGATACTCACATCATATTTATAATTATTATATTGTTGATTATAGCATTATTAGTTTGAAAATGGTACTAAAGCCCTTGAAAATATTTGAATTGATTGTTATTATGTAAACGTATTTTTACATTCTTTACACAAAATGCACAATTTCTTTACTTTTATTAAGTATAAGATGAATCTTTATTAACAGATAATTAGTATGTGCAGGACAGGAGAAAAAAGTGAATATTGAGTTAGTTGGCAATTTGTTTATGTTTGCAGGCGGCATCGGTATGTTCTTATATGGAATGAACAGCATGAGTGATGCACTTCAGAAAGCCGCAGGAGAACGAATGAAAAAAATCCTTGGATTTCTTACAAGAAATCCAATTATGGGAGCACTTGCCGGAGCACTTGTAACAGCTGTATTGCAGAGCAGTTCAGCGACGACAGTTATGGCTATCGGTTTTGTCAGTGCGGGACTTATGAGTCTTCCGCAGGCAATTTCTGTTATCTTTGGTGCCAACATAGGAACCACTATGACGGCACAGCTGATGGCATTTAAAATCAGCAATTACATTTATCCCATCATATTTATCGGATTTATGCTTCAGTTTTTAGGAAA
>ENA-OOWN01000439-OOWN01000439.1-human-gut-metagenome-genome-assembly--contig:-NODE-439-length-36224-cov-4.073350_pt1 | contig 36224 bp, 32 predicted proteins | sample MGYA00241406_ERZ501319 | MGnify/ENA primary metagenome ERZ501319 (study PRJEB25962, sample SAMEA2042734) | human gut metagenome | biome: human gut; feature: human-associated habitat; material: faeces... | reverse complement strand
GGGGAAAGTGAACCAAAATCGCAGGAATTCCCGGCACTTTCCCGGGAGGTGGAAACGATGAGTGCCGCGAGAGAGGCCTGTAGAGCCGGTACCCCGGCAGGCCACGGGGGAAAGTGAACCGTTTTCGCGGAAAAACCCGGCACTTTCCCTGGGGGTGGAAATGCCAAGTGCCACCAGAGAGGCCTGTAGAGCCGGTACCCCGGCAGGCCACGGGGGAAAGTGAACCGTTTTCGCAGGAATTCCCGGCACTTTCCCCGGGGGTGAGTATTCCTTTATTCCTTAACGCCTGACGTAGGTTACAAATGAATAGTCATAGCCGGAGCGGTCATCGTGCCGGAGCTCAGAGCGCGTCATCTCCTTCCAGACAGCCGGGTCTATCTGAGGGAAAAACACCTCGGCATCATCTATTACGGCCTCCACTTCGGTGATGTAAAGCCTGTCCGCCAACGGCATGGCCTGACGGTACAGCTGTCCGCCGCCTATGACGAATACCTCCTCAGAGCCGGGACCCGAGGACTGAGCCAGCGCTATACCATCCTCCACAGAGGCGCAGAATTCAGCAGCACAGCCCTCCGGAGCCGGATGACGGCTGCTCACCACTATATTTTTCCTGCCCGGCAAAGGTCTCTCCCCAAGCGAAAGCCAGGTATTGTATCCCATAACGACAGGATGACCGTAAGTAACCTGCTTGAAGTATTTCAAGTCCCCGGAAATATGCCAGGGCATCTTGTTGCCGCGTCCTATAGCGTTATTACGGGCTTTTGCAACTATAAGCGATATCATAGACTTTTCTCTTAAACCAACATATATCAGACTGCTACGGGAGCCTTGATGGCCGGCCAGGGATCGTAGCCCTCCAGAGTAAAGTCGGGATAGTCGAAATCAAATACCGAGCGTACATCCGGATTGAGTCTCATCACTGGCAGCTGTCTCGGTGTACGGGAAAGCTGCTCGCGCACCTGGTCGAAATGGTTGAGGTAGATGTGCACGTCCCCGAACGTATGCACGAAGTCTCCGGGAGTATAGCCGCACTCCTGAGCCACCATCATGGTCAGCAAGGCATACGAGGCGATGTTGAACGGCACTCCCAGAAAGACATCAGCGCTGCGCTGGTAGAGCTGGCAGGAGAGCCGCCCGTCCGCCACGTAGAACTGGAAGAGGGTGTGGCATGGCGGCAGGGCCATCCGGTCTACCTCTGCGGGATTCCAGGCCGATACGATGTGACGGCGGGAGTCAGGATTGCGTTTGAGAGAATCCAGTACCTGAGAGAGCTGGTCGATGGTCTGACCGTCAGGAGCGGGCCAGGAACGCCACTGATGACCGTAGACCGGACCCAGGTCTCCGTTCGCATCGGCCCATTCGTCCCAGATGGTCACCTTATGGTCATGCAGGTATTTGATATTGGTATCCCCCTTGATAAACCACAGCAATTCGTATATAATCGAGCGCAGATGGACTTTCTTCGTAGTCAGAAGGGGGAAACCCTCCGAAAGGTCAAATCTCATCTGATAGCCGAAAACGGACTTCGTGCCTGTGCCCGTCCGGTCGGACTTTACATGTCCGTTATCCATGATATGCTGCAAAAGCTCCAGATACTGCTTCATGAATTATGATTCTTAAATTGTCCAAAGATAACGTAAATTCCTCAAAACTCTATCCGGACAGCAATTATCTCGGAGAAAAGGCCGAGGGAAGCAGGAGCACTATGGGCAGATGGTCACTGGCACCGCCGTGCCACATAGGACCGTAATAAGAGCGGAGAGGCTTGACACCTAAGAACTTGTCATCTTCCTCAAGCAGCATAGAATGAGAATATATCTCCATCACGGCCTCCCCGACAGCGGGGCTTACCAAAAAATGGTCGATAAGTTCCCATTTCCCGTTGTATTTCAGAGTCCCCTCCCCTCTCCTGTGCAGGCTCATCGCCAAATTGACAAGGCCGGTACCAGAAGTCAGGGACAGCACAGGCGGAGCATCCGGAATATCATTGAAATCCCCGGTGACGACCACAGCCGGTAACTCCCCGGAAAGACTGTCCCTCAGCCCAAGCACGGCACGGCGCAGAGTATCCGAGGCCGCCTGCCGGAAAGGCCGGGAATACTCGTCTCCACCGAACTTCGAGGGCCAATGATTGACAAATATATGGATGGTGTCCCAAGTCCCGGCCAGCACGCCCGCAACATACAGAATATCCCTGGTAGGCCTTTCCCTGCCGGTCAGAACTTCATGTACATTGACTTCCAATATCTCGAAAAGTTCCTTACGATAGATAAGAGCCACGTCTATCCCACGGCTGTCCGGTGAGTCCCGATGGATTATCCCGTAACCGAGCTTGGCCAGCGGAGTCTGCTCCACCAGCTGGCGCAGCACCATCCGGTTCTCCACCTCGGCGAAAGCAGCCAGCACCGGAAAGTCCCCGTAGCGGTCATGCATGGACAGCAGAGTCTTGGCTATAAGATTACGTTTGACAAGAAACTTCTTCCATGTATAGTGCTTATAACCTCCTGGAGTAAACTCCTCGTCCACAGTAAGCGAGTCATCGAACGGGTCGAAATAATTCTCCAGATTCCAGAAAACCATATAGGGCCGCTGTCCGGCCTCCAATGTGACGGCAAGAAAAGCCGCTGCAACCGCAACACATATCCACCTCCTCATAATACAGTAAATTGTTTATAATACAAAGTTAGGATTATTTTCTGACAATCAAGCCGCACAGGTGATGCAGAGCGTAAAGTAAAAAAGGCGGACTAAAAAAGAGGCCGCATCATAAATTCATTATGACACGGCCTCAAGTATATCGCAGTTATGAGTTTCTAGAAGAACCTGGCCCTGTTGTCCACAATCTTAGCCCTCTGGGTGAAGATGGAAGGGAGGCTGTTGATCTGATAGCTCTCCACCTGGGCGGCCTTGATCTTTGCATCATCCTCAGTGTAGAAAGCACCTGTCTCGCGGTTGCTGACCTCGAGCACGTACACTCCGATATTACCGGCCACAGGACCTGCGATAACACCGGGCTCCGCACCGGCTACAGCACCGATAAATGCAGGCTCGGTAGAGTTGCCGCTCATCGAACCGAAGGTAATACCGGTCTTCGTGCTCACTGTCTGGCCGAGAGTATCGGCTATCACATTGATGTCGGTAAGTCCGGCTATCTTGTCAGCCACCTCATTCCTGACCTTCTCAGCCCTCTTCTCGTTCATAAGACGGTACTTGATAGAAGAAGCCACACTGTTTACAGGAGCATAGCCCTCCTCATGTATCTGCTTGAGAGCAACTACAAAATAGATATTGTTGTTGACCGTGATGATAGGAGATACATCTCCTTCCTTGGTCTTGTCGTCATAAATCCAACGGATAACTTCCCTGACATCATCATACCTTGAAAGCTGACGGGCGCTCTCGGCCACTCTGTTTGCAGGGATGACCGGAAGATCCTCCTCCATGGTTATCTTGTCAAAGTTCTCTATCTTGCCCTCGCAGCGTGAGGCCAGATCATTGGCCTGAGCGTAGAAGTCCTGGAATGTCTCCTTGCTTGGCATAGCCTCCTTGGAAAGGATTGCAAGCTGTACCTTCTTCATCGGAGCCGTCCTGTCTGTAACTGTAACGATGTGCAGACCGTAGTCCGTCTCCATTCTGGCTATCTCACCAGGCTTCATCGTAAGGACATCCTGCATCCCGGGAATCATCGAAGTCTGGGTCATCCAGCCTATGTCACCAGGATTGGCTACATTGGGATTCTGATCAAGAGAGAAACGGGAGGCAAGGTCGGAGAAGTCTCCACCATGGCTCAACACGTTCTGCAGACTGTCGGCCAGAGCCCCGTCTTCGAACGAAAGAAGGATGTGGCGTACGAATGCGGAGTCAGACATATTCTTGACATCGTTGACACGTACTGCATAGAAGGTATTCTCTTTCTGGAATACCGGCATCACACCTGGATCGCGGCCGAAAGCGAACTCGTCCACCTCGGGGAACTGAGCCGCAAGCTCGCCCTCCTTGTAATAATAGTCCTGAAGGGGAGTATCCGAATTAAGAGAAAGGAAAGACTTGAGGTTGCCAGTGGTCGAGAATTCTCCATAAAGGGAGTTTATCTCTTCCTCGGCAGCGTTGATATCGGCCTCGGAAGGTACTACCGCATAGGCCACGAACTCAACGTCACGGGATGCGGTCTGCCTGTAGTTCTCCTTATGGGCATTGTAAAAGTCGTGAATCTCCTTATCAGAAACCTTGATCGTAGTATCCTGCTTGAAACCGAAAGGCACGAGCACAAACTCAGCGTCAGATGAGGTGTTGTTCTCCTCTATCTGCCTGCGCAGCTCCACAGGAGTGAGAATATCGCTGCCCGCGATAAGGGAAGTATATTTGGCAAAATACTGCTGCGAAGTCATATTCTGCTGCAGGAAACTCCAGTAAGCGGCCAGATTGCCGGAAGCATCCCCGGGAATCGCATGAATGAAATCCAGCAGCTTGGTCCTGCTGAACTTACCCGAAGCATCAAGGAATACGGGATCCTGCTGCAGTATCGGGGAGATCTCCTTACCCTGACTGAGATCTACGAGCTCGTCATCCCCTACCCTGATTCCGGCCTTCTGTATCTGGGGCACTACATACCACTCGGATATCAGATTCTGCCATGCCGACTCGTTGATGGCCTGCATAGCCTCCTCCGATACGGACTGAGACCCGGTTGTGAGGGTATAGATATTGGTGTAATAGTCCACTTCTTTCTGGAACTCGTTGTAACGCACCTTCTTCCCGTCTATCTTACCTACATCGTACTTGGAAGAAAAGTAACTGAGAGTTGTCTCCAGAGTACCTGGATCTATAATAAACGATAACAGCGCCACTGCAATAAGCACTGTAATAAGAACACCGAGCTTGACTCGTATTTTCTCTAAAACTGCCATTTTATATCTTTTTATAACTTTCTGAAAATAGGTTGCGAAGATAGTAATTTTATTTTATCTCATCACATTGGGACCGATAAAATTAACAGTATCCACATATCCTGAGCCTGTAGAGTCGTCCGAGAGTATGCCGTAACTGTCAAAAGGACGCAGAAGTTGGGCGTCCCTGGCCATCTCGTCCGACTCCAGACCATATCCCTGCATGAAGCCCTGTGGCGAGGACAGCCTGACATAACAGTCAGTGTATATCATCTTGTTCTCCCGGTCCCAGTAAAGTGTATCGGTCTCTATTTTCTCTCCTTTCAGATAGTTGTTGATTACCACGTTGCCGTACGCGGACCACTGCTCCTTACCGTCATCGACCGTATGCAGGGCCTCATCGGAGACTATACTGGTCTCAAGCAGCCCCTCCTCGTTATAAGCCAGGACACGGAACCCTTCCTGAAACACTTCCCGAGAATTGTCCTTGTCACTCTCGTATCTCTCCATCCTTTTCGCTTTAAGACGCATCGTGACCTGCCCGTTCTCGGTCTGAGCCGCATCCATATCCAGAACTACCTGCGTAGGAGCCTCTGATATCTTGTCGGCATCAATCTTCTTCAGCTTGTTGCCGCATGATACGACAATGGCAGCAGCCGGAAGGACTGCCGCCATCATCATATATCGGTAGAATGCGCTTTTAAAACCCATTACTATTTCTGTGTCCTTACAGTAGTGGATTCGCTAAGGCCGTTGCAGGACACCTCATATCTGTTACCGTCAACCATGTCGTACATGAAAGCTGTCGACTGCTCGGGATAGTACTGACTATAAGTGGCTATCTGCTTGTTTGCCTCCTCAGCAAGTGACGAATCGGCGTTCCTGGCCTTGATCATGTAGTCGGTGGCTACCCAGTAGTGAGCACGTGACTCTATCTCATTGCCGTCACATTTGGACACGCTCCAGATGGTTCCGATAAGGAAATAGGCCTTTCCGGCATACGCCTGGGAGAGAGAAGCGGCCTGCTTTGCGGCTGCGACAGCATCGGGTCTCCTGTCAAGTTTGGAGAAGAGATAGGTGGCGAGCTCGTAATAATACTGTGCATCGGTCTCTACATCTGACTCATCGGAGTCAATAGCCTGCTGCATATACATTATCGCCTTGTCGGCTCCGTCAGGATGAGTGGAGAACAGTCTGAAAAGCTGGTAAGAATAGTCCACTGAAGGCTCCATCTTGTTCAGGTCCTCGAGGGCATTGCTGAACAGTTCCAGGTCAGTACATCCCGCAGAGTGGAAGAGGGCCAGCATATTCTTCAGAAGCTCGGCGTCAGAAGCGTCATAACGAGGCTGGAATACCGCTACAAGGTTATCGCAGCTGGCGACACCGCTCTGAGCAAAGATGCTCTCAACGTCGCTGATGGCCTTGTCCACCATGTTGGAGGGCTTGGCGGCCTTAATGGCCTCAAGGGTAGAGATACTCTTGTCAAATGCGTCGAACACATCCTGATCTACAAGGCGGCCGAGTTTGTAAAGCTGCACCGCATAGTTCATGTACCTTACCGCAATGGTAGTGGATGTCTTCTCCTTGGCTACGTCCATGGCCTCGCCAAGAGCATCGAATACCACCTGCTCACTGCCTGTCTCCGCATAGTTCATCATATCCACGGCCCTGTTGGTTATCGCCGTAACCGCATATTGGGGATAGTTGTCAATCCTCAACTGGTGCAGCATCATCAAAGTATCAACCAGTTCCTTCTTACGGATAGGGTTGCTGCGGTACTTGCCTATCTCCTTTCTCATGATCTTCATACCGTCGAGAAGCATGTTCTGACTGGCAGTCGGAGGGCAGAACTTGATAGCGTTCCGCCAACTGGGAGCAGCTCCCTCCAGATCACCCTGCTTTACATACAGCTGATAGAATGAGAGATATTTGACACACTCGGCACTGTCCGCGCCATACCTGCCCTGTCCGAAAACCAGAACAGACGTTAATAATGCAAATGCTGTTAAGACTATACGTTTCATATCTTTGAATTAATACTATTTATTGTTCTGTCCTATTCTAATCATATCTGTATTTGACAAACCAAAGGTCGTGAAGGTTTATATTGACTATGAAATTAATATACCTTTCCCTCACCAGATTGTGCCGCAGCGTCCCGCGCTGTCCTATGTCTACAGCAACACTTACAGCATTATGCCATCTGTATATGGGGAACGATGCACCGAAGGTGATTCCGAAAGAGTTGACCTGGTGTCCGTTCACCTTGACATATGATTCCTCGAAATACGCCCCCGCCCTGTATGTGACTCTTCTCATGTAGTATCTTATGTCATACATGTTGGGCGTTATTTCAAAACCGGCTCTGTAGTATCTGGCATTCTCAGCGGAGAAATTGCTCCACATACTGTTATCCGGGAACGAGCTTCCCCTCCAGTTCTGCTGCACGAAGTCCACTCCCAAGGCCCATTTGCCATTGACCCTGTACGACACACCGACACCGAACTCATCAGCAATATCCATGGATGCCAGTCCGTTATTACTGTACAACACTGTGTCAGCTGACGTGAACGCATACTTGGCCACATCTCCCTTCAGATTGTTTCCTATACGGTAAGTACCACCCACGACAAGCTGGGAATTGTTCTTGGCTATGGGCTGGATATACTGAAGCCCGAACTTTCCGGAGAAACAGTGCACCTTGTAATCCCATCCGGTGGATATCGTGTTGTAAAGGGATGAGGAGTTGAACAGTATATCGTTGTGCTTGTTGATATAACCGAAATAATATATGGCTTCGGCTCCGATGGAGATACGGTCAAACAGCATAACCGCCCCGCCGAAAAACAACTGGTATATACTTCCCGTACCGAATTTCTGGTATTTCACATCCCCTATCTGGGATACAATATCCGGATCCGTCTCGGTGGACTGGAACTTATAGCCCACATCACTGAAAGGCGCTATGCCTACGATGAACGCAGATTTCTTGTATATGGGGAAAGTCAATGCCACGTTCTGCATATTGAAGACATTGTACGCGGCCTTGGTCACGTTGTCATTGGTGTACAGATTCTGCTGATTGAAACCGAAATCCAGCATGAACGCGAGCGTGTCCCTGGCAGTAATGGCTGCAGGATTGAGGTAGTTGATGTATCCGTTGTCCCTCATCCCTATACCTATGCCGCCCATGGAATGATTATAGGCCGTACCTTCATATGAGAGCTTGCCTATACCGAAAATGGAATATGGAGAATAAGAACCAAGCGCGTCGATGTCCTGTCCCTTGGCCTCAATGCCGCCGAAACCGATAATCAACGTACTTAATACGAATATAAGGATCCTATTCCCTTTAAACATTATTTAATTGCGCAATTTTAAACAATCCTTTCAAAACAAGATTGAAAGTTACAAATATCGGGGATTTTAGTTTCTTTGCAAAAAAAAGTGAGTCCCCTCCGGTAAAAATAATCCTGCAATGCGGATTGCTCTCAATGTATTTCTCCACTTCAAACATTATGCCTAACACGACGCCATTGCTTATAGCCTCCGCAGTATTTCTTCCGTACATCCTGACAGGAACGGCCGGAGACACAAGCGGAAGCCGTCCTGTATGCTCATGCAGGGCACTCAACCGCAGGCTGAGTCCGGGAGATATGTTCCCGCCAATAAATATCCCATCCGACGTGACAAGGTCCACGGTAATGGCCGTTCCGAAATCAAATATCAGGCAGTCCTCTCCTGGAAAAAGCTCCGCTGCACCCAGGGCAGCGGCAATCCTGTCCGCACCCAACGTCCCTGGAGTATCATAATCCACCTTCAGAGGCATCGGAGTGAAAGCATCTACCACAACAACCTTTCCGCACACTGCTCTCAGTCTGTCCTCCAGAACAGGATTATCATGAGCCACGGAAGAGACGCATACAATGTCTATCTCTCCACAGGCACGCTCCTTCTCTACGGCGGAGACCAGCCCTGCCTTTTCCAACCTGCGCACGCTCAGAATCGAGCTTCCGTCCGATACCGCCAGCTTGCAGAAAGAAGAGTTTCCTATATCTATCAGCAGATTCTTCACAACCAATGCTTATAAGGCCGGCAAAGATAACTACAATTTCTGTATGAGATTGTACGCACCCTCAATAGTTTTCACATTTTTCACCGTTATGTACAGTTTGTCATTGTTCTCCTTGAGCATGTACCTGGACGGATCACGGTGCTGTATGTTCTTGATAATATCCGAGAATCTGCTGCTACGGTAGAAAGGCGACATGGAGTTGGAAATAAAATACATGACCATAGAGCCATTCTTGAGCACTATCTTCTCAAATCCCCTCTCACGGGCAGCCATCCTTAGCCGTACGACGAATATCAGCTGCTTGAACTCCTCCGGTACGGGACCGAAGCGGTCCTCTATATCGGTGATGAAACGCTGGAGCGAAGCCTCGTCGGAGATTGAATCCAGTTCTTTGTACAACCGTATCTTCTCCGCCGTGATATTGATATAGGAGTCAGGTATAAGTATTTCCATATCCGTATCCACCACACAGTCCGTAACATATGTCTGGTTTTCCTCCTTCATGCCCGGCAGGTCGGATACTGTACCTTTTATCTCCTCGAAAGCCTCAGCAAGTATGCGCTGATAGGTCTCGAAGCCCATCTCGGCGATATATCCGCTCTGCTCGGCACCCAGCATGTTACCCATACCCCTGATATCCAAGTCCCTCATGGCTATATTGAATCCGCTTCCCAGGTCAGAGAAAGCTTCTATGGCATCCAGCCTGCGCTTGGCATCATCCGAAAGACTGGTCATCGGAGGTACTATCAGATAACAGTAGGCCTTGCGGCTGGACCGCCCTACCCTGCCCCTCAGCTGGTGCAGGTCGCTCAGACCATAGTTCTGGGCCTGGTTGATGATTATAGTATTGGTATTAGGAATGTCTATGCCGTTCTCTATGATGGTGGTGGCTATCAGCACGTCATAGTCTCCGGACATATACTCGATAATCTTGTTCTCCAGTTCCTTCGGCTCCATCTGACCGTGAGCCACACAGGTCTTGATGCCGGGCACTATCCTGCGAATGATATCCTCCACCTCATAGATGTCCTGCACGCGGTTGTGTACAAAGAATACCTGCCCTCCCCTTCCGGTCTCCTCATTGATGATATCCCGGATGGTATCCTCGTTGAAGTCTATGATCTCCGTCTGTATCGGAAGCCTGTTTGGCGGCGGAGTGTTGATAATCGAAAGATCCCTGGCCCCGAGCAGGGAGAACTGGAGAGTCCTGGGGATAGGAGTAGCCGTCAGTGTCAGAGTATCCACCGACAGTTTCAGACGGCGCAGAGCCTCCTTGGCCGCCACTCCGAACTTCTGCTCCTCGTCGATAATCAGCAGACCCAGATCCTTGAAGGCAATACTCTTGCCCAAAAGCCGGTGAGTACCTATTATAATATCTATCTTGCCGTTTTTAAGTCTATCCGTTATATCAGCCACTTCCTTGGAAGTCCTCAGACGGCTCAGGTAGTCGATAGTGCAGGGAAAATTACGCAGCCTGTCCTTAAAAGTATTGTAATGCTGAAGGGCCAGAATGGTGGTCGGCACCAATACGGCCACCTGCTTGTTGTCGGCCACTGCCTTGAATGCCGCCCTCATGGCAACCTCGGTCTTGCCGAATCCCACGTCTCCGCATACCAGACGGTCCATCGGGCAGTCGCTCTCCATGTCTTTTTTCACCGCCTCCACAGCCTTGATCTGATCCGGAGTCTCCTCATACTGGAACGATGACTCGAACTCCTGCTGCAGAAATGAATCAGGACTGAAAGCGAACCCCTTCGCCATCCTGCGTTGTGAATAAAGCCGTATCAGGTCCTCGGCGATGTCCTTGACCTTGGACTTTGCGCTGCTCTTGAGCTTCTCCCAATTACCGGTACCGAGCTTGTTGATCTTCGGAGGCTTTGTAGAGTCACCTGAACGGTACTTGGATATACGGTGCAGACCGTGTACCGATACGAACAGCACGTCATTGTCCCTGTAGATGAGCTTTATGGCCTCCTGCACCTTGCCGTTGATACGGTTTTTGACCAAGCCTCCAAAACGGCCTATGCCATGGTCAATATGGACGATATAGTCTCCCTCCTTAAACGAGTTGATATCGTTCATAGTAAGTCTCTCGCTCCTCTCAACAGTTCTCTTCAATCTTATGCGCCGATAGCGGTCAAATATCTGATGGTCGGTATAAAGACATATCTTACAGTCGTGGTCTATGAATCCCTCCTGTATCGTATACTCCATATACTCAAGACTAAGGTCAAATGAGGAGAATATATTGCGAAGTCTCTCTATCTGAGAACGGTTCTCACTCATGATATAGACACTGTAGCCTTCTTTCCGTCTTGACTTTATATCTGAAGCCAGCAGTTCGAAATTCTTGTTGAAAGCCGGCTGTGGAGATGTGTTGAAGTCTATTTCCACATCAGCCACAGGCTTATGCATGGGAGACAGATACACTTTCTTATGCCCTGAAACTCCGTCTTCGGCAAAATCCTCCACTCCGGAAATCCATATAACAGAACTTTCCGGCAATGTACTGTAGACTGAACAGAAACTATCGGCATCATCGCCTTGAGAGGATACCATATTGGGATAGATGTCAAGCACTTCCAGCTCATCACCCGTTGTATGCTGTGTATTGACATCAAACATACGTACCGAATCCACCTCGTCCCCAAAAAAATCCAGACGGTACGGCTTGTCATTGTTGTAAGAAAACAGGTCTATGATACCTCCTCTGACAGCATATTCACCCGGTCTTGACACAAAATCCACTCTGGTGAAACCGAGTCCGTACAGATCGTCCTGAAGTTTCTCAAACGGCACCGTACTTCCCCTCACTATCCTCAACACTGCGGCAGACAACTCTTTCTGGCTTGGAATATACTCGTCAAATGCCTCCTTATAACCGGCTATTATCAGAAATTTACCTTTATAAGACCCCTCCCTATAGTCGGCAAGAGCACTTACGGCCGCAGTACGCTGCACTTTGGCAGACATATCCTTCATAGTCCCCTTGATTGTCCTTACATCAGAGGTAGGGAAAAAATAAACATTCTCATCACCTATTATATTATATAGGTCATTGACACAGGCGGCCGCCTCATCCTTACTTTGAAGTACCACCAGATGAACTCCCCTATCCACAACCTCAGATATCGCAAAAGCCTTTGCCGATGAATACAATCCATTGACATTCACTATATTAAGACCGCTATCATAAATAGATTTACGAAGCTGCGCTATACTCTCTCTTTTTAACAATCCTTCTATTTTACGGTTCATTTCCTATTGATAACCCTGTTAATATCTTATGACAATTTTTTTTCTGTTTTTAAGAACATTTTATAATGGACAATTTTTATCAAACTGCTAAAATTATTTATCAACAACTTTTCATCACTGCTTTTTCACATAACAAAAATACCAAGTTTTATTAAAATTACTGATTTTATGAGCAGTTTTTCAAAACTTCAAGAAACGTTACAGATTTTGTCAACATATCCACAGGCATAAAACATAATCAAGAAATTTTTAAAAAACTATATATATATTTGTATTATGTTTGAAAGCGGTATGAATAACGATGATTTTGACGCCAGGGCACAAAGTGCTGCCAAAGATAGTGATTTTGAGGGTAAGATCCGACCACAGGACTTCAAAGATTTCTCTGGTCAGGACAAAATCATTGAGAATCTGAAGATTTTCGTCAAGGCTGCCCTGCTCAGAGGGGAGGCTCTTGATCATATCCTGCTGCACGGTCCTCCGGGACTGGGCAAGACCACACTGGCACATATTGTAGCCAATGAGTTGGGAGTCAATATGAAGATAACCTCAGGCCCGATACTTGACAAGCCGGGGGACCTGGCCGGTCTGCTGACGGGACTGGAGACCGGGGACGTGCTGTTCATAGACGAGATACACCGTCTCTCGCATGTAGTCGAGGAGTATCTGTACTCGGCCATGGAGGACTTCACTATTGATATCATGATTGACAAGGGGCCCGGTGCGCGTTCAGTGCAGATAGGCCTCAATCATTTTACACTTATCGGTGCCACTACCAGAAGTGGTCTGATAACGTCTCCGCTAAGGGCCAGGTTCGGCATTACTGCACATTTGGAATACTATGACGCTCCTGTATTGAAGAACATCATAAAGCGCAGCGCCTCTATTCTCAATATAGAGATTGAGGACAGGGCCGCGATGGAGATAGCCATGAGAAGCCGTGGAACACCGCGTATTGCCAATTCGCTTTTGCGCAGGGTCAGGGATTTCGCACAGGTCAAGGGTTCCGGTTTCGTAGACCTTGAGATAGCCTCCTATGCTCTTGACGCGCTTAATATAGACAAGCGCGGACTTGACTCGATTGATAATAAGATACTCAATACCATTATCTACAAGTTCAAGGGAGGTCCCGTCGGGCTTGGTACTATAGCCACTGCCATAGGAGAGGATCCCGGGACTGTGGAGGAGGTATACGAGCCATACTTGATTAAAGAGGGCTTTATCCACCGTACTCCGAGGGGTAGGGAGGCTACAGATCTGGCCTACAGCCATCTTGGTGTTGACAGATATGCTCCGGACAGTTTATTTCAGCGGTTATGAAAGTCCTGATGGTCGCTGATGCCCGTAGTGTCCACACCCGGAGGTGGGCAGTCTCGCTTAAGGCTGAGGGAGTGGATATTGTGCTGTATTCAATATTTCCGTCTCCTGACGCATTTTTTGAGGAGCACGGCATAAGGCTCTATGTATTCGACTTGTTTACTTACAAGCAGGGTAGGGGGCCCGATCGTGTGGTGTCAATGTTAGGAAGACACCGTGAGGCTGTCGGTAATCTCAAGTCAGTTATCCTATCGGAGCGTCCGGATATACTTCATGCGCATTATGCCACCAGTTTTGGTCTTATAGCGGCTTTGACCGGCTTTCATCCGTTTATCATCTCCGTATGGGGTAGTGACGTATATGAGTTTCCTGAGCAGTCTGTTCTAAACAAACTTTCTGTAACATTCATTTTCCGCAGGGCTGACAGAATACTTTCCACAAGCAGGGTCATGGCCGTGCAGACATCCAGGTATACCTGCAAACCGATAGATGTAACACCTTTCGGAGTTGATACAGAGTTGTTCAGGAAGCTGGAAACTGACAGGCCGTATGGAGACGGTTTCATCGTGGGCAATGTGAAGACCCTTTCTCCCAAATACGGTATAGATGTGCTGATAAAGGCCTTTCAGATAGTAAGAAAGCGTAATCCGGAGTTGTCTATGTCCCTGGTTATAGTTGGAGACGGTCCGTGCAGGGCGGAATATGAGAGATTGGCCTCAGAGCTTGGGATTAGTGATTGTGTAAAGTTTGTCGGAAGGGTTCGGAATGACAGACTTCCAGAGTACTATAATGCTTTTTCAGTAGCTGTATCTCTTTCAAACAGTGAGAGTTTCGGTGTAGTGGCCGTGGAAGCCATGGCTTGCGGATGTCCTGTGGTGGTCTCCGACGCTGATGGTTTTACGGAAGTGGTAGAGGACGGGGTTACTGGATTCATAGTTCCAAGACGTAGTCCTGAGGCAGCTGCGGAGGCTATACAGAGATTCATGGATGATCCATTTTTAAGGGATAGAATGGGAGCTTCAGGACGGGACAGGGTATGCAGGCTTTACAATTGGAAAGACAATGTGGCCTCGATGGTCAGGATATATTCTGAGGTGAGCAATGGCTGAGGATCTTAAGACAAAAACGGCCAAGGGGATAGGCTGGGGGTTTGCCGACAATGTGCTGGGTCTTGGAATCACAGCTGTGGCCAATGTTGTGCTGGCCAGGATTCTCTCTCCATCCGATTTCGGTATCATAGGTATGACGGCTATATTCATGACATTGTCTACTTCTTTGGTAGACAGTGGTTTCACTGATGCCCTTACGAGGAAGAAAGATGCTGTAAAGTCCGATTTCGACACTGTCTTTTATTTCAATTTGACGGTGAGTTGTCTGTTATATGCCGTATTGTTCCTGTGCGCGCCTTTCATTGCCGGTTTTTTCGGAAAGGAGATACTTGTCCCTATTGTCAGAATACTGGGATTGTCTCTTATCATCAATGCTTTCGGGATAGTCCAGAAAATCATTTTAGTACGCAGGATAGATTTCAAGACGCAGGCCTGGATATCCCTGGCCTCATCTGTAGCTGCGTCTGTGGCTGCTGTTGTTGCAGCCTTTTATGGATTGGGTGTCTGGTGTCTGGTGATATTGCAGGTAGCCAAGTTTGCTGTGAACACGGTCTTGCTCTGGTCTGTATCAAAATGGCATCCAGGCCTGTGTTTTTCAAGAAAAAGTTTCAAGGATATGTTCTCTTTCGGAGGAAGACTGCTGATTACGTCCATCATAAGCATACTCTGGAGCGAGATGTATTCGATTATCATAGGCAAGATGTATTCCTCATCGGTACTCGGTCAGTATTCTCGGGCCGACAAGGTCAAGAACATGGTCACTTCCAATGTCAGTTCTGTAATGAAAAAAGTGAGCTATCCGGTTTTGGCATCTATTCAGGATAAGGGGGACAGGCAGGTCAATGTCTACAGAAAAGTGCTTAAAACCACTGTATTGATATCATTTACAGCAGTTTTCGGAGTCTGGGCCGTTGCCGGTCCATTTATATTGACTGTTTTCGGAGATCAGTGGCTTCCAGCCGTGGGTTATCTCAGGATTATGTGTTTTTCAGGCCTTTTCCTGCCTTTGATGATGTGCAGTGCCAATATCATAAATGCTGACGGACGTTCAGATATCACTTTGTTTTTAGAGATTCTAAAGGCTGTAATGGGCCTGATTCCGGTGATTTTCGGAATCATGTTCAGTGTAGAGGCGCTTCTGTGGAGCATGGTCGGTGTTTCGTTCCTATTGTTTATCGTCCATGCCGCCTGTGTGTCGAAGGTGATCCGGTATTCTGTTGGCCGTCAGTTGCGCGATATACTTCCCTCATTGTGCATATCCGTAGTCATGGCATTGATTGTCAATGCTATGAATATGTTGGATATGCCTCTTTGGCTTTTACTTATACTTCAGATATGCGCTGGAGCTTTAGTGGTCATACCGGCATATGAGTTTGTGTATAAAAGTGCGGAGTACAGTGATATTAAAAGTGAGCTGTTGAGCCTTATCAATAAAATACGTGGAAAATGACTGTTTTCCATCGTCTTTTCAGTGCCTCCCGCATAGTTCTTATGGATATTGTGGCCTGGAGGTTGAGCGGTAAGAAATGAAAGTTTTGCAAAAGTGCTGAAAAGTAAGTAACATTGCACCAAATTTTAATTCTATTGATACATTATGGAGGATAAGTTAATTTCCAAAGTACCCGAAGGTCCTTTGGCTGAAAAATGGACTAAGCATAAAGCCGCTATCCGTGTTGTCAGCCCTGCCAATAAAAGAAAGCTGGACATTATCGTAATCGGTACCGGTCTTGGTGGAGCCTCGGCAGCCGCAACTCTCGGAGAACTCGGTTATAATGTCAAGATTTTCTGCATCAGTGACTCTCCCCGCCGCGCCCACTCTATCGCAGCGCAGGGAGGTATCAATGCCGCTAAAAATTATCAGAACGACAATGACTCCGTGTACCGTCTCTTCTACGATACCATCAAGGGAGGCGACTACCGCAGCAGGGAAGCCAATGTTTACAGGCTTGCAGAAGTCAGCAATCTGATTATCGACCAGTGCGTAGCACAGGGTGTTCCTTTCGCGAGAGATTACGGTGGACTGCTTGACAACCGCTCCTTCGGAGGTGCTCAGGTCAGCCGTACTTTCTATGCCCGCGGTCAAACCGGACAGCAGCTCCTTCTCGGAGCATACGCTTCCCTGAACCGTCAGATCGCGAAGGGTACTGTAAAGTCTTATCCCCGTCATGAGATGCTTGAGCTCGTTGTTGTAAACGGTGAGGCCCGCGGTATCATTACCCGCAACCTTGTAACCGGTGAGATCGAGCGTTTCGGAGCACATGCCGTAGTCCTGGCTTCCGGCGGTTACGGCAACACATATTTCCTTTCTACAAATGCCATGAACTCCAACGGCTCGGCAGCATGGCACTGCTACAAGAAAGGAGCATACTTCGCCAATCCATGCTTCGCCCAGATTCACCCTACCTGTATCCCTGTTCATGGTGACCAGCAGTCCAAGCTGACCCTTATGAGTGAGTCGCTCCGTAATGACGGACGTATCTGGGTTCCGAAGAAGATGGAGGATGTCAAGAAGCTCCGCGCAAAGCAGATAAAGGGCTCTCAGATACCCGAGGAGGACCGCGACTACTATCTTGAGCGCCGCTATCCGGCTTTCGGTAATCTTGTTCCCCGCGACGTGGCTTCCCGTGCCGCCAAGGAGAGATGCGATGCCGGCTATGGTGTCAATGAGACAGGTCTTGCCGTATTCCTGGATTTCTCTTCCGCTATCGCAAGACTCGGCAAGGATGTTATCACTGCCCGTTACGGCAACCTCTTCCAGATGTACGAGAAGATAACCGGTGTCAATCCCTATGAGGAGCCGATGATGATTTATCCCGCCATCCACTACACTATGGGAGGTATCTGGGTTGACTACAATCTCCAGACCACTATCCCCGGTCTGTACGCTATCGGTGAGGCCAATTTCTCCGACCACGGCGGCAACCGTCTCGGAGCTTCCGCCCTCATGCAGGGTCTGGCGGACGGATATTTCATCCTGCCTTACACTATCGGGGACTATCTCTCGCATAAGATTCAGGAGCCTAAGGTAAATACCAGTACCCCTGAGTTCGACGAGGCTGAGAAGGCTGTCAAGGAGCGTATCAATTACTTTATCAACAATAAGGGGACCCAGACTGTTGACTACTATCACAAGAAGTTGGGTCATATAATGTGGGAGAAGGTCGGAATGGCACGTGACAAGAAAGGTCTCGAGGAGGCCATTAAGGAAATTCACGAGCTCCGTGCCCAGTATATGAAGGATGTCTATGTTCCCGGTACTAATGAGGAGTTCAACCAGGAGCTTGAAAAGGCTCTCCGTGTGGCGGATTTCTTCGAAATCGGTGAGCTGATGGCCCGTGACGCTCTCAACAGGAACGAGTCCTGCGGAGGTCATTTCCGTGTGGAGATGCAGACTGCTGACGGCGAGACTCTCCGTGATGACGAGCACTATCAGTACGTCAGTGCATGGGAGTACGCAGGTGAGGGCAAGGATCCTATTTTCCATAAGGAAGACCTTGTATTTGAGTTTGTAAAGCCTTCAACACGTAACTATAAAGACTAAGGAGGGATATTAATCATGAATTTTACTTTGAAAGTATGGCGTCAGCAGAACGCCAAAGCAAAAGGCCATTTCGAAACATATAAGGTGTCAAATATCTCACCCGATACCTCTTTTCTCGAGATGCTCGATATCCTCAACGATCAGCTGATACGTGAGGGCAATGACCCTGTTGCTGTAAACAAGGGTTGCAAGAATTCCGGTCCGATAGCCTTCGATCATGACTGCCGCGAGGGTATATGCGGTATGTGTTCGCTCTATATCAACGGCCATCCTCACGGACCTGACAGTGAGATTACAACATGCCAGCTCCATATGCGCAAGTTCAAGGACGGTGACACTATCACCATCGAGCCTTGGAGAAGTGCCGGTTTTCCTATCATCAAGGACCTCGTGGTGAACCGCGGTGCGTTTGACAAGATACTTCAGGCCGGTGGATTCATCTCCATCAATGCCGGTTCGGCACAGGATGCCAATGCGATACCTATTCCCAAGCAGAAAGCTGATGAGAGTATGGACGCAGCTGCCTGCGTAGGTTGCGGTGCTTGTGTGGCTACATGTAAGAACGGTTCAGCCATGCTTTTCGTCGCAGCCCGTGTAAGTTCCCTGGCTCTTCTGCCGCAGGGCCGTCCTGAGGCTGCGCGTAGGGCAAAGGCTATGGTTGCCAAGATGGACGAACTGGGCTTCGGTGCCTGCACCAATACCCAGGCTTGTCAAAGTGAGTGCCCTAAGGGCATCACTGTCAGCCATATTGCCCGTCTGAACCGCGAGTTCCTCTGTGCGAAATTCAAAGATTAGTTATGGAGTATTTTGTCACCTGTAACGGTATACCGGTTCATGTTTCCGAGACTGGGAAAGGCGACAAAGCTATAATTTTGCTCCACGGCTATCTGGAGACACTGTATATATGGGAAGAGTTCCGGAGTCTTCTTCCGGACTCTTCCCGTATTGTTTCCATAGATCTGCCTGGACTGGGACTGACCGGTTCCGATCCGTTTATCAACTCTATGCAGTTTGACGCAAAGGTTCTTCTGGACCTTTTGGACAAACTTGGTATCATGCGTCCGTATATTGTAGGTCATTCGATGGGCGGTTACGTGGCACAGCGTTTTCTCAGGGATTATCCTGGGCGTATAGCCGGTATGGTCAATATCAATTCCGCTCCTTATGCCGATGACCCGTCCCGACTTTCCAACAGGCAGAAGGAGATAGACTTTATCCTCAACGGAAAACTCGTTCAGTTGGCTCAGGTAGCTGTACCCAATATGTATTGCCGGAGCAATCTCCGTAAGTTCGATGAAAAGATTACCGAGACTGTAGAGATTTGCGAAATGCATGATCCCCAGGGTGTTGCGGCAGTCTTAAGAGGTCTTGTGGCACGAGAGGACAACGTGGAACTTCTCAAGTCTCCGTCTGTACCCGTAATGTTTGTGTATGGAGATTCTGATGTCTATTATTCTCTTGAGGAGATTGAGCGGATAAAGGCCGATTTACCCGGCTGCAAGCACGTTGTAGTTCCAGGCACTGGACACAATACTTTCATTGAGGATCCGGGCTCTACAGCCGCTCTTATCCTTGATTTTATTCAATAGAGAAGGTTGTTGAAGGGGTATCTTCCCTCATGTATTGAGCGTACCATGCTGTACAGGTCTTTCCGTAGTTTATCAATGTTGATTTTCTGCTTTGCGGATATGAATATGCAGGCCGAGTTTTCCTTCGCCACCCACATTTTCTCCAGCCGTTCCAGAGATATGTTCTCAGGTTTCTCCTCTTCAAAGTCAAATTCGCTCTGCTCTTGATAGTTATAGGCATCTATCTTGTTGAATACCATATAAGTGGGCTTGTCTTTAGCGCCTATATCCATAAGAGTTTCATTTACAGCCTTAATCTGCTCTTCAAAGTCTGGGTGGGAAATATCTACGACGTGGAGAAGTATGTCTGCTTCGCGAACTTCGTCAAGGGTGCTTTTAAAAGATTCAATAAGTTGTGTGGGCAGTTTCCGGATGAATCCCACAGTATCGGAAAGCAGGAAAGGCACGTTGTCTATCACTACTTTCCTGACAGTGGTATCAAGTGTCGCAAACAATTTATTTTCGGCAAAAACATCGCTTTTGGAAAGCAGGTTCATCAGCGTGCTCTTGCCTGCATTCGTGTATCCGACAAGTGATACGCGTACGAGCGAGCCTCTGTTTCCGCGTTGGGATGACATCTGACGGTCTATCTTCTTCAACTGCTCTTTAAGCAGGCTTATCTTGTTGAGGATTATACGGCGGTCAGTCTCGATCTGACTCTCACCGGGGCCTCTCATGCCAATACCGCCGCGCTGCCTCTCAAGGTGTGTCCACATACGTGTCAAGCGGGGTAGGAGATACTGATACTGAGCTAGTTCCACCTGTGTCTTCGCATATGCTGTCTTGGCTCTCTGAGCGAATATGTCCAGTATGAGATTAGTCCTGTCAAGGATTCTGCACTGCAGTTCTCTCTCCAGGTTTCTAAGCTGTGACGGTGACAGCTCGTCGTCGAAAATTACAAGCTTGATTTCGTGTTCGTTGATGTATGACTTTATCTCCTCAAGCTTACCCGTGCCAACATATGTCCTTGAGTTGGCTCTTTCTAGCCTTTGAGTGAATCTTTTCTCGCTCCTTGCGCCAGCAGTCAGAGCAAGGAACTCCAGTTCATCCAGGTTCTCCTTAATCCGGCGCTCGTCTGTACCCTGGGGTATTACAGAAACAACAACTATTCTTTCAAACTCTTTCTCTTCCTGTTTCATTCTGTTTTTCAAAAAAATGAGGCTGACTCTTTTCAGGGACAGCCTCACATAATCTTTTTCTTAATTGATTTAGTTTCTCAGCTGGAATACAATAGGGAAACTGAATGATACGCGCACAGCTTTGTCCCTCTGCTTTGCAGGAGTCCATTTCGGTGAGCTCTGAACGACTCTAATGGCCTCCTGGTCCAGGGCGGGATCCACGCCTCTGAGCACTCTCACGTTGGTTACAGTACCGTCTTTCTCAACAGTGAACTGGAGGAATACTCGGCCTGATATGCCGTTCTCACGTGCTACATCAGGGTATTCCAATTGAGAGTATACCCATTTGGGAAATTCTTCCCTTGCGTCACCTCCGTTGAATGTAGGACGCTGTTCGAAAGAGATGGCATCGAAAGGCACCGCCTCCTCAATGATGGTCTCTTCTGCTACTTCAGCTACGTAGTCCATAATCTCGACACCCATGTCGGCGTCGTCCTCAAGACTGATAAAAAGGTCAGTATCCACAACGATATCATCGTCAACGACCTCAATCATGTCTGACAGTTGGGGAACTTTGGGCGCTTCCGGTGGCGGGGGAGGAGCCTCGGTGGTAACAGGTATTTCTTCTACTTCTATCACTACGGCTGTTTCCTCCTGTATGACGGACTCAGCTTTCTCTGTTGTGCTCCACTCGAACGCAGCAAGTATGATTACGAGAGCGATGATTAGTCCCAACTCTCTGTAAAACAGCTTCCTGTTTTCAAGATTCGCTTTTTCGGATTTTTTAACTTCCATGCTATTTAGTATTTTCTAATTTTCCAACTGTAAAATTAGATATTATTTCTCAAATACAAGCAAAAATTGTTGAAAAATCTGTTAAAAACTTAAATCAGTCCGAGCTCGTGCAGTATCTTGTTGGTGTTTCTCTGTTTTTCCGCTCCTTCGTGGAATCTCTTCTTTTCGTCATCGGAAAGTTGGATCTTGACGATTTTCTCAACGCCTTTTTTGCCGATTACGATAGGAACGCCGAGGCAGATGTCCTCCTCGCCGTATTCACCGTTCTGGGGAACACTGCACGGGATGATTCTCTTCTCGTCATGGAGAATGGCCCTTACGATGCTTGCTGCGCATGCACCGGGTGCGTAGAACGCAGATGTGCCCATGAGTTTGGTGATGGTTGCGCCACCGACCATCGTGTCAGCGATAACCTGCTCTCTCTTTGCTTTGTTGAGAATCTTCTCCACGTCGCCGCCTTTGTATTTTACGCTGCTCATCAGGGGAACCATTGTGGCGTCTCCGTGTGCACCGATGACCATACCGTCGATATCGCATACAGGAGCGTTCAGAGCCTTGCTCAGGTAGTAGTTGAATCTGCTGCTGTCAAGTGCGCCGCCCATGCCGATCAGGTGGTTCTTCTTGATGTCGCAGGTCTTGTAAGCGAGGTAGGTCATGGTGTCCATAGGGTTGGATACCATAACTATAAAGGCGTTAGGTGAGAACTTGACAATATTGCCTACTACTTCACTGACGATTTTGGCGTTTGTTCCGATCAGGTCTTCTCTTGACATGCCGGGTTTGCGGGGTATGCCTGATGTCACTACCACGACATCGGAACCTGCAGTGGCCTTGTAGTCGTTTGTGACACCGATAATATGGGAGTTGATGCCCATTATTTTAGCTGACTGCTGGATATCAATGGCCTTGCCTTCTGCGTAACCTTCTCTTACATCGAGAAGTACGATTTCTTTTGCGATATTCCAGCCTGCGAGTACGTTGGCGCAGGTAGCTCCTACGTTGCCGACGCCGATAACACTAACTTTTGACATAGTTGTAATTGTTATTAAATTTACCAAAAATTTCAAGCAAAAATCAGACCGCATGATAAGATTTGAAGTCATAGACGCGACCTTCAATTTGCGTCACAAAAATGCAATTAAAAATTGGATAAAAGAAATCATTTCCTTTAAAAATCTACAGGCTGGGGATATAAATTATATTTTTTCCAATGACGATTATGTTCTGGATATCAACCGCAGATATCTCGGGCATGATTACTACACCGATATCATTACCTTTGACACTTCCGACTATGACATGGGGATGTCGAGCGGACAGCATGACAGGATATCTGCCGATATCGTTGTAAGTCTTGATACTGTAGCGGCTAACGCAGTCACTTACGGTACAGGTTTTTCAAAGGAGCTCTATCGTGTTATCATACACGGCGTCCTGCATCTTATCGGCTACGATGATCTGACCGAGGCCGACTCTAAACTTATGCGGGATGCTGAGAATAAGGCGCTGGCTCTGTTGCCTGAGTTTGGTATCCTCGCTGATCAGACTTATATTTGCCCCGAAATCAATAAAGTCTGATGGAATCCAGATATGATGTAATAGTAATCGGCGCAGGTCATGCCGGTTGTGAGGCGGCTTCTGCTGCAGCAAGACTGGGAGTTCGAGTATTGCTGATAACAATGGACATGAACAAAATAGCCCAGATGTCCTGCAATCCTTCTATTGGCGGCATAGCTAAGGGACAGATTGTCAGAGAGATAGATGCTTTGGGGGGCTTTTCCGGTATTGTTACGGACGCGTCCACCCTGCAGTTCCGGATGCTTAACCGTTCAAAGGGGCCGGCCATGTGGAGTCCCAGGGCACAGTGCGACCGAATGGCATTTTCCATGAACTGGCGCTGGATACTGGAGAATACGCCTAATCTCGTTTTCTGGCAGGATACCGTCACGCATTTCAATTTCTCGACCTCCGGTGATATAGATTCTCTCGAGACATCGCTGGGGGGTCATTTCTCAGCATCGTATTATATCCTTACTGCGGGCACTTTTCTCAATGGCAGGATCTTCGTCGGTGACAGGACATCCGAAGGGGGCAGGGTAGCGGAGCCGTCATCGTATTTTGTCTCCCAGCAACTGTGCGAACGTGGAATTTCGACTGCAAGGATGAAGACAGGTACGCCTCCCCGCGTAGATATCCGTTCTGTCAATACTTCCGAGTTAATCCTGCAGCAGGGTGATGAAAGGCCGGAAAAATTCTCATTCCTGCCATACCTTTCTTCCGCGCAGCGTTCGGACATTCCACAAATGGATTGCTATATTGCCCATACCAATACGACTGTGCATGACATCCTGCGCTCGGCTTTTGATAAGTCACCGCTGTTCTCTGGTAAGATAACTGGTATCGGACCGCGCTACTGCCCAAGTATTGAGGATAAGCTCCGCACCTTTGCGGATAAAGACTCGCATCAAATATTCCTGGAGCCCGAGGGACGTTATTCTACTGAATATTACCTGCAGGGTTTCTCATCCTCGCTACCCTTTGAGACACAGTTTAATGCATTGAGGCATGTTCCCGGATTCGAGCATGTACATCTGCTTCGTCCAGGTTATGCAATAGAGTACGATTATTTCGATCCTGTTCAGCTTGACCATACGCTGCGTTCTCGTGTCGTGCCCAATCTTTTCCTCGCCGGCCAGGTTAACGGAACGACTGGGTACGAGGAAGCCGGGGCGCAGGGTATAATTGCCGGCATCAATGCGGCATTGTGCGTCAAGTCATGTTCCGAGTTTACGCTTGCAAGGGATACTTCCTATATAGGAGTGCTAATAGATGACCTTGTCACCAAGGGCGTAGATGAGCCATATCGGATGTTTACATCCCGAGCGGAGTATCGTATACTTCTCCGACAGGATAATACTGATGAGCGATTAACACCTCTTTCGCATCAGTTAGGTCTAGCTACTGATTTCAGAATCCATGTTCTTGAACATAAGCGCATGTTAAAAGGGCGTCTATTATCGTCTATCTCATCTTTACGCCCCCCTGTTGAAGATATCAATGAATACCTCGCCTCAAGGAATTCGTCTCCGATAACTGCTCCGAGACCTATCATAGACTTGTTGACGCGTCCTGGAGTTTCGATACATGATCTGTATCGGTTTGTTCCACGTGGAACAAAATCTGCGCTTACAAAGTATTCTTATTTGCTGACAGATTCATTAACCTCATCATTCCCTGCTCCACTCCCCGAAAGTTTCAAATCAGTCTTGCCGGATAAATTCAGTCTTTTAGATGAGGCGTTAGATTCCTGTGAGATTGAGTTAAAGTACAAAGGGTATATCGACCGCGAAATTCTGCAGGCGCAAAAATTGAAACGCTTGGAGAATCTCTCCATACCATCTGGTTTTGATTTCAATTCTCTTGGGTCTTTATCAATCGAAGCGCGTATTAAATTAACAAAGCACCGGCCGCGCAATATAGCTGAAGCATCCAGGATTCCTGGTGTATCACCTTCCGATATATCAGTTCTACTTGTTTATTTTGGAAGATAGCGTTCTCTTTCAATTCATTCGGTCTCTCGTCTCATGATAGGAGTAGCAGAGTTTACTTTACTTATTCGCGAGAATGCATGTCTGTTTCCTTTCCGTAACTCAGTCGCTCTTTTTGATTCTATCTCTGATAATGAACTGCGTAGATGTTGATTGTTAATCTTTTAGAAGTTTGTGATCCATCTGTCTTTTGCAGCCAAACGAATTGCTGCTGCATATAGCATTATGGCTTATCCAAAGCAATTTTCATATTGCAAATCAAATTCTGGTATTCTGTTGTACGGAGTATTGCTCCAGGTATCTCCAGTTAGGATATGGGGCAAGGCCTTTTGCAGGGTCTCCAACAGATATAATTGCAAGACTGCACATACAGAAATTCTCTTTAACCCATTTTCTAATCACCTTAGTAGTTGTTTAATTCCGTCATCTTATAAGCGAACTTTGTACTGCCTCGCTGAGTGAGTATGAAAGAAACATGATTCAGATAACATTTTTCTCTTCCATGTTCCTTCCGGCTGAAATTGTTTTTACCTTTATGGATTATATTCACACAGAGGCTTGTGTAGATATTTCTTGAAATTCAACAGTGTTGGACGGGCAATTCCAGTGATGTGTTCCACGTGGAACATTATTCCATTGTGAAAGTAAACAGTGATGTCTTCGTGGAAAATAGTTCCAACTGTGTTTTACAAAGCATGTGGGCTTCTTTTTCACCCCACGATGGTGTCGCTATAATCGCTGTAGTTGCATTTGGAAAGATGCTTTTAATCCAGTGAGGAATCAGTGAATGGCCGCTGTCAAAGTTGTCTCCGTATTCTTCGCATACGATGATTCCATTATCTTCTGAATCCGGATAGCAGATGATGTATCCTTCGCCATAATTTATTCTACAGGCTTTTCCTTTGCAGTATTCAACATATGACAACAGATATTTGCACATTTCCGGACTCCATTCAAATAGTAGCCCGTTGCGGCATTGACATGCTCTGGCAGTAAACATTGAGCGCCCACAAAGTGGCTCCAGGGCGATTTCCGCAGGTATTAATGGTAGACTAATTTTTTTGATATCACGCCAGATGGTCGTACTGTATCCTTGTTTTATATAATAATCAAATAGGGTAGGAGAGGCTGGTCTGAGAATCATAAAATCGATTTCCTTATCCAGCAGTTGCTCTTCTGCATAGCTCAGCAATGATACGGCATGTCTGTGACCGCGATGCTCAGGATGTGTACATACGCCATATACATAGCCTCCGTTATGTCCGGCATATTTGATTGGAAATATGCTCAAGGCAGATACAAGGCCGGCCTCTGTCTCCATTACGTATGTCCTGGTCAGTCCGTATCCCTTTCCAAAAAACAGGTCAAGAAATACGCTGTCAGCATCAAAACACTTTTTCCAAAGCATCCTTAACTTCGGGATATCATCATCGTTGGAAAGCCTGAACATTATTTGTAGATTTCGTTTACCAGTCCTGCGTATCTGGACATGATCCTGGCGCGTTTCAGCTTTAGGGTCTGGGAAAGCATGTTGTTTGCGGTTGTCCATTCGTCGCAGACTATCTTTTCTCGCTTAATGTTCTCGTGAGGCGAGGTCTTGCTGTTCACTTCCTCCACCACGCTGTGTATCTTGGCCAGAACTTTGGGGTCTGTAATGAGCTCTTTGTTGTCAGTATAGTTAATGCCGTGTTTAGCCGCCCAGAAGTGCAGTCTCTCGAAATCGGGAACAATGATGGCAGATGCGAATTTCTGATTTTCGCCGATGACTATGCAGTTCTGTATGAAAGGGGATTCCTTCAGCATATTCTCAATCACCTGTGGTGCCACATATTTGCCTAGCGATAGTTTGAAGATTTCTTTTTTCCGATCAGTGATTTTCAGATATTTCCCGTCTACCAGGTGACCGATATCGCCTGTATGCATGAAGCCTTCACTGTCAATGACCTCTTTTGTCGCTTCCGGGTTCTTATAATATCCCAGCATTACGTGAGGGCCTTTCGTGAGTATCTCGCCGTCCTCGGCGAATTTCAGAGTCGTGCCTTCGAGCGGTGTGCCTACTGTGCCGATAACGTTGATACCTCCGGCCGGGTTGTTTACGGCTATCACCGGTGAGGTCTCGGTCATTCCGTATCCCTCGAATATATGAAGTCTGGCGGCGTTGAACAGCCGGATGATCCTGGCTTGAATGGACGAGCCTCCGGATACAATCAGCATCTCGTGGCCGCCCAGATTCTCCCTCCAGCGGCTGTACACGAGGCGGTCATAAAGGTTGCGTTTCCAGTTGTAGAGCCGGCCTTTATGATAGTTGTCGTAGTTGTTGGCGAAATTCCAGGCCAGATTGTAGATGATTCTCTTGATACCTTTCAGGTTTTTCCCGGCCGCCTCCAGTTTGGAGTACATCATCTCAAGTACTCTCGGCACAGAGCAGAATCCATCAGCGTGACAGTCGGCCAGGTCTCTGGCGATAGTGCCTAAACTCTCTGCATAATAGATACTTATGCCGATATACTGGTACTCGTAGTTCATGCTCCTCTCGTAGATGTGGCAGAGAGGCAGGAAGCTGAGCATCTTCTGGTCCGGGCCTACTGTCTGCTTGAGAGCATGGACGTATGCATTGAACATCATATTGTGGTGGGAGAGCATTACGCCCTTGGGAGTTCCGGTAGTTCCCGATGTATAGATGATGGATGCAAGAGAGTCCGTATCTGTCTCGGCCTTAATCTTCTCAATCAACGGTCGCATTTTCCCTTCAGAAGCCTCGCCGATGCGATACAATTCTTTGATACACAGTATATTATCAGAATCATCCATAAGGATAATGCGGGCAGGAGAATCCATCTTGGCTATGATCGGCTCCAGTTTTTTATACTGGCTCAGAGTACCGAGGAAGATGATTCTGGCATCGCTGTGGTTGAAGATATACAGGTATTCGTCAGTGCTCAGAGTAGGGTAGACCGGTACGTGTACCATACCGGCCATGTTGAGTCCCATGTCCACAAAGTTCCATTCAGGCCTGTTGTTGCATATCGTTATGGCCTTGTCCCCATTTTCATAGCCAAGTGAGACCAGAGCATATGCTATTAGATGCGAATTGCGGACATAGTCCTTGACACTGAACCGAATCCAGTCATTTCCGCTGCGGCGGCACAGCATGTCCTTTTTGTCGGGAAATCTCTCCTCCAGCTTTGTCAGGAGGTCAAATGTACGGGCAACTTCTTGTATCATAGGCATCGCTTTTTGACAAAGATAAAAATTATTTACATAAAATAAGCAATGCCTTAAGATAGTATCATTATTTATAGACTGGGACAGAATGTGTAAAAAATAAGCCGGACCAAGCTGACAACAGGTCCGGCTTTATGATTATATGTTCCGAATGAGTTTAGAGGATGGCGGCGTATGCGTCCGCATCCATGAGCTCTTCAACTTCGGCGGGGTTGGACATCCTGATCTTGATCATCCAGCCTTCTCCGTAGGGATCGCTGTTGACAGTCTGGGGAGCCTCCTCCAGAGCAGCGTTGACCTCGATGATCTCTCCGGATACAGGCATAAAAGCGTCTGCAACGGTCTTCACAGCCTCGATGGCTCCGAATACTTCTTCTTTGGCAAGATTCTCGCCCTGAGTCTGAATGTCTACGAAAACGATGTCTCCGAGCTGGTCCTGAGCGTAGTCAGTGATACCTACAGTAGCGATATCGCCCTCTACTTTGACCCATTCGTGATCTTTTGTGTACTTCAAATTGCTAGGTATATTCATAACCGGTTATAATTAAATGTTAAACTGCTGCAAATGTATTAAAAAGTAGAAGACCCTACAAGATTTTTAAGGCTTTTTTGATAATGTCCTCCAGACTGAGCCCCGGCTCCTTACGGACAATGGATGCAACGGCCTTTTCCACAGCATTTTTTGTAAATCCAAGCATGACCAGAGCCGAGCATGCCTCCTCTGTATCGGCACCGGAACTTCCGGACGAAAGGTCCAGAGCCGGACCGCTGCCGCGCGATATTTTGTCCTTCAATTCTATGATTACCTTTTGAGCTGTCTTGAGCCCGATGCCTTTCACGGCCTTTATGCGGTTGACGTCCCCGGTGGCCACTGCTGTGGACACTTCGTCCGGAGTCAGGGACGACAGCATCATCCTGGCCGTATTGGGCCCTATGCCCGACACCGAGATAAGAAGAATGAATATGCGCCGCTCCTCCTTGTCGAAGAAACCGTACAGTGTCTCCTCGTCCTCCCTGACATGATGGTACACGTAAAGCCTGGTATCTCCTGCATCCCTGATTTTCTCATAGGTATTCAGTGATATCTGCATCAGATAGCCTATGCCGCAGCATTCTATCACAGCCTCTGTCGGATTGAGCTCTTCTATCCGGCCTTTAATATAGTCGTACATAATCCTGAAATATGAATATTCCGCAAAATTAATGAAGTTGTCCATATTTGGAAAAATCAAAACAGCTTCTGTGAAAAATCAAAACAACTTCTTACTTTTGTGAAATTTTTGTCAGACAGTATGAATGCTGCTATAGAAAATATAAGGGCGCAGTTTCCTTATCTGGAAAACAGCGTGCGGGACGGCAGGCCGTTGGTTTATTTCGACAGCGCCGCCACGTCGCAGAAGCCGCGCTGCGTCATTGAGCTTATGGGCGAATGGCTTGCAGACGCCAATGCGAATGTCCACAGGGCCATATACGGTATGGCGGCCAAGGCTACGGAGAACTATGAGGCCGGCAGGGAGTCAGCCCGTGAGCTGCTCAGCGCCGCGTCGAAGGACGAGATAGTACTCACATCCGGCACTACGGCATCGATTAATCTGCTTGCCAATACTTTCGGAGCAAAATACATCAAGGCCGGGGACGAGATCCTGGTCTCGGAGGGCGAGCATCACTCGAATCTGGTGCCCTGGCAGATGCTCTGTGAGCGCAGCGGGGCAAAGCTGAGATTCATTCCGGTGAACGAAAATGGCGAGTGGGACATGGGGGAGGCTGAGCTGATTCTTTCAGGTGGCAAGGTACGCTTGGTATCTGCGGCCCACATATCCAATGTGCTCGGTCTGGTCAATCCCGTGGAGGAGCTGTCGGCCATGGCGCACAGGCACGGAGCCGCCGTACATCTGGACGGGGCGCAGGGCATAGTCCACGAGGATGTGGATGTGAGACGCATCGGCTGCGATTTCTACTCGTTCTCAGGGCACAAATTGTACGCGGCCACCGGCTCGGGAGTGCTTTACGGCCGCAAGGACCTGCTGGAGACACTGCCGCCGTGGATGGGCGGAGGAGAGATGGTCGATACCGTTACCTTTGAGAAGACTACTTATGCGCCTGTTCCATTAAGATTCGAAGCCGGTACGCCTAACTTTATAGCAGCAGCCACTTTAAGACCAGCTATTGATTTTGTTACTTCAATACGAAACGAAGAAGTCAAAAGCAATGAGACTGAAATGACATCTTATCTGATGCAGGAGATGAAGTCTATAGATGGTCTGAGGCTGTATGGTACAGGTACTCACAAGGCTCCGCTGCTGTCCTTCACTGTGGACGGGGCGCATCACAGCGACATCGCGGTGCTGCTGGACAAGATGAACATCGCTGTGCGCTCGGGCCTCATGTGCTCCGAGCCTCTTATCGGCAAGTTCGGACAGACAGGTATGGTGCGCGTGTCTCTCGGGCCGTACAACACTTTGGAAGAGTGTGAGTACTTTGTCAAGTCACTTAGAAGAACCGTTAATATGTTAAGATAATGGAAGCAACTATACAGGATGTCCAGCAGGAGATAGTGGACGAGTTCTCCGCTTTCGATGACTGGATGGACAAATACGAGTATCTCATCGAGCTGGGCAAATCATTGCCGGTGATAGATGAGAAGAACAAGCAGGAAGACCGTCTCATCAAGGGCTGCCAGTCGCGGGTGTGGCTCAACACCGAGCTGCGCGACGGAAGGCTGTTCTTCACGGCGGACAGCGACGCCATCATCACCAAGGGCATCATATCGCTGCTCATACGGGTGTACAACGGCCGTACACCGGAGGAGATACTGGCTGCGGACAACAGTTTCATAGACCGTATAGGGCTGAAGGAGAACCTCTCTCCGACCCGGGCCAACGGGCTGGTGTCCATGATGGACCAGATACGCGAGGACGCCCTCAGATACAGTAAGGAACAATAAGTTGAACGATATGGACAAAGCAACACTTACCCGCGATGTCGTGCGGGCTCTCAGGCAGGTGTACGATCCGGAGATACCGGTCAACATCTACGACCTCGGCCTTATCTACGACATCACAATAGATGACGACCACAAGGTCTTTATCAAGATGACCATGACCGCGCCCAACTGTCCCATGTCGGACATGCTGCTGGAGGATGTGCATACGGCAGTGGCCGATACGCCCGGGGTGACCGACGTGGCCATAGAGATTACGTTTGACCCGCCTTGGGACAAGTCCCGAATGAGTGACGAGGCATTGCTTGAGTTGGGACTGCTATGACGCCTGAGAAAGAGCCGGTAAGAGTCTACCTTATACTGGGCAGCAACATGGGTGACCGGCGCCGCAACCTCAGCATGGCTGTCTCGCTGCTTGTCACCGAATTGGCTCCCTGGCTTTTTTCCGATATCCGGGAGTCGGAGGTGCTTGAGACCGAGCCGTGGGGTATGCCGGAGGGCACTGAGCCGTTCGTGAACCAGGCTATATCCTTTGAGACTACTGTCCCGCCGGAGGACCTGCTGAAAGTCTGCAAATGGGTGGAGCACAAATTAGGTCGTCCGGACCATGAACCGGAATATGCTCCGGACGGCAGCCGCGTATATCATCCCCGTATCATTGACATCGACATTGCCCTTTACGGAGACCGTCATATCGACACACCGGAGCTGACAATACCCCATCCCCAGGTCAGGGAACGCGACTACGCCGCCCGACTTCTGAACCAGATACTGTAGAAACCGGCAGATTTATACGGGCTTTGGCAGAAGATTACCCCGGATGCTGCTTTTTATTATTGCACGCAAAATAACTGCTAAATCGATTTAGCGCTTAGCGAAGGTCACGATGTCTCCTGCTCAGCTGTCCGCCAATGTCCCTGCCGAGAGTGAACCGTAAATTCGCAAAATTGGTACACTCCCGCAGCCAAATAGAAGACCTATCCTCGTGTGCTTTTGGCTATAGGGCTGTGGAACAAAAGGTTATCTATGCAGGCACAAGGATAGGGGTAGCATCTTCTGGCTGTTTTGGCCGATTTGTGCCACCCCTATCCTATGGTGTAAAGTGTTAACGGTTTGATATTCAATGAAGTAATTCCAAGAGGCAAAGGCAAGGTCCCAAAGGCCAGTGTCAGACAAGGGCTATTTGCAGCGGCAAGTGCGGATTATCTCTTTTTATGATTCGGTATTAATTCCGCGACGGCGAGCAGTAGAGCGGTTATCCAAAAACACATCATTGCATTTGTTCCAAACGAGTAGTTTACAATGATTCCGACTATCGATATTGCAAGGTCATAGACATATTCCCGTCTGCCTCCGAAAACACGGCTGACAAAGTTCACGCGGTCCGTTTTGAGTACATAGATGGCGTAAACGAGTGTTATCAAGAATGACACTATGGCGATTGTTCCTAATGAATAGTACATCCAGTCTATGGAGTAAGCCGCCGGCATGACTGCACACGACAGCAGCATCAGTCGTGTACAATATCTTATCAGTTTGTTTACGTTTATAGTCTGCATTGGTCTTATGTAGGATAAATGTTTCATACATGTTTTCTTTTATGTGTTTTATCGTTCCTTTATCGTATTGAAGAAGCGGCAGCAGCCCCGATTGTCAGACCAGCCAGCGGGATAGCGCCCCAGGCACAGTCAAACCTCATTCAGAAGATGCCGTAGAAGTGTTGTCAGTGTAAGCAATGTCGCGAAACTTGATTTAATTACATTTTTCATGATTACCAGCTGCTCTACGGACTAATTTCTCATAGGACACTGTCGTTATGAAATTAGTGTCAAATATAATATTTAAATTGCGAAGAAACAAGAACATAAGTCAAAAAATGTTGAATTATGTGTCTGCTTGTTAAGATACGGGTGTGGCTGGGAAATGCTGCACGGCAAAGTCGTCTTTCAGAAACAGCGGGATTAGTTCATGCCACAGAAGTGGTGATATCTATGCATGGCAGTATGGATACGGACAGCGCAGAACTCGTATCCGGTCATGTTGCCCGTCAAGAGTGGACTCAAAGCCCGCGGGGCCGGTCCACTCTTAGCCCGTTATCGGTTCGTATGCCGCATTCCCTCTCCAACGTGCTCTGACTGTCATTCCCTTTAACAAAATTAATTATTTGAATGTGTAAGTGAAAACCTTCGAGTACTTACTGGGCTCTGTCAGAGTATATGCCCTGCGGTCGCAGATATTGTTCTGCTCCGGAGTGAAATGCCCGAACAGGTCGGTAGTCTCATGTGTGACGGAATCGGTCCCGTTGTATACGATGACGGCTTTGTACAGAGCCTCACGTGGAGTCGTACCGTTGTAGTCATACGGAAGGACCCAGTTGAGGTCGAGGTCGACAGGCCATACCCCCATTGCCTCATGGAAGAATTCCTCAGTCTCTCCCGGGGCGAGGTGGATTATCTCAAGAGTGTCCCCGGCAGTGACACTTCCAACAATGGTGGATGTGTAGACCTGCATTACGCGGATGTCGCATTCGGAAGAGTTCTCGTAGACAAACCGCACTGAGTATCCGTAGTCAGTCTCAGTGTTGCATCCGGAAAACAGGGCAATGGCGACCGATATAAGTGCGGCGGCCATGGTGGTGGAGATATTTTTATTCATAACTTTCAAATAAGATTTCAAGATTTTCTTCTGTCATGCCATTTCCGATACTTGGATGTTCGACTATGTAGTTTTCTAGTTTCTGCCTGAAATCGCTGATAGACGTGGATGCGTATACTAGATTCTCCAAATCAGATATTGGAAAACCCGAGACTTTGTCATCTGGATAGGATAGTTTGACATTTATATAGAGGGAATACATGCCCGAGTCATCGAAGGAGACGGATAGCTCATCGTTACGGATGGATGCTTCCGGGAGATCGGCATCGGAGATGCTGCGGGTGCTTGGGTCTGTTTTTTGAAAACGGATGATTTTTGTTAAACTATTATCTCCTGATGCAGGAAAAGGAGATGACAGAAACAGAGATGCGGCTATAAGAGCCGTTGCAAGGATAGATGTAAATTTTTTCATTTGCAGTTAAATTTGTTAACGGCAGCAAACATAGCATCAGTCTGTCTTTTATCCAAATTTGATTAGTGACGGAGATTGTTTGTAAAAGAGTGATTATGAGCGATATGTGAGAAGAGTAAAAGTGATGTCCACTTTTGTTGTAGGTTTATCTACTTGATTTACAGATAAATAAATTGCGGATACGTAAAATTTTTACTAATGCGCTGATATTAAGCTGGTTTCGCAACAGGTGCGCTGTATTCGGATAATTTCTTCTTCACGAAGGATGAGATGCGTCCGTCTATTCCCATCTTGCGTGCTATCCTGTATTTTCTGGCGTTGAGGTTCTGCACGCTGATGCCCAAAATGATGCTGGCCGTACTGGATGAGAATCCGCAGCATGTCAGGACTATCAGCTTGCGGTCACTGTCATTGAGCGAGGGGTACTCCTTGCTGAGCCCGGTCATGAAACCGGGATAGGTGAGCTCGAGCATTTTCCCCAGTATGTTGTTTAGGGTATCTTCATCCGACAGTATGGACTTCACAGCTTCCTCCACCTTGCCTGGCATATTGGGAGAGCCTTCGTATATGTAGCAGATATCGGCGAGAGTCTTGGTCATGCCAAGCATCTTTCCGTTGAGGGTCAGCAGTTCCTGGTTGGACGTGGCCTGGCTTACGAACGATTCGCGGAGGTTCTTCAGCTCCTCCGCCTCCTGGTTGTGCTTTTTCGCCTCAGTCTCAATCTGCTTTTTGAGATGCTCCATTGCTGCTTCGGTGTCATGCAGGCGCGAGTGCAGCCGGGTGGTCTCATCCTGTTTGGACAGAAGCTCTGTCCTTAATGACTGCAGGTCATTGACGGCATTGCGCAGTATGAGTTCCCGCTTCCTTGCCTTGTTTTTGGACACAAGGTATATGATGACTGATACTGCAACGGCCAGCAGTAGGAGTGCAGTTAATGCCATAATCCTGTTTCTGGATACTTTCAGTTTTTCGGAAAGGATATCGTTGTCGTATTTTTTCTCCACTTCTATCAACTGGCTGTCGTATCCTTCTTTTAAGATACGCAGTGTGATGTCATTGGCGGTTCTCAGGCATTCTGTCGCTTTTTTCGTGTTGTCCTCCTTTTCGTGAAGCCTTGCCATGACAGTATAGTAGCTTAGGCTGTCTACTTTATCCCTCATGCGGATGCAGTTCAAAAAGAGCAGGGCGGAATCCGACTTTTCCGCATCCATGAAGAGTTCTGCACAGCAATAATTAATGTTGTTTATGATGTCCTCTTCTATTAGGCTGGGGACAGATATCTCTTCATATAGTTGTTCTGCTCTTTTGGCAATCTGTGCGAGTTTGCCTGTATTCTGTTCTTTGAAAGCATACAGACTGTAGGCAGAAAGCATGTTGAGGGTGTCATGCAGTGCTTCTGCCATTGACAGCCCTTTTTCAAGGTGTGGTACAGCCTTGTCGGAAGAGTCAAGGATGAACAGCATAGTGGCTATTGACAGATGGGTGGACATCTGACGCTCATGAAGTTCAGCTTTTTCAAAGCACTCCATAGCTTTATAGTATCTGGTCAATGCTGCGGAGTCATTGACGGTACTTGCCTTGTACAATGCTCCGATGCGCGTGTGGAGGAGGCCGAGCTGCTCCAGGTCGCCGGAGTGTTCGAGGATGGGCTCGGCCTCCTTGTAGGCGAGCATGGCCCCATCGGTGTCGCCCTGCTCAAAGAGGACTGCACCCTGC
>ENA-OOWN01000430-OOWN01000430.1-human-gut-metagenome-genome-assembly--contig:-NODE-430-length-36487-cov-150.819030_pt1 | contig 36487 bp, 33 predicted proteins | sample MGYA00241406_ERZ501319 | MGnify/ENA primary metagenome ERZ501319 (study PRJEB25962, sample SAMEA2042734) | human gut metagenome | biome: human gut; feature: human-associated habitat; material: faeces... | reverse complement strand
CAGTTCAAATTTTGTTATTTTTTAGCATTTTGTTTGACAAACGGGGGGGTTGTTAACATATTAAAGAAAGGAAGACAAAATATGAAAAAGAAGATCGAAAAAGTCGTCAAAAACTCAATGGAGTTCCAAAATGTTGTAGCAATCTATGAAACTCAAGGTTACACCTGTGTTTCAAGAAGTGAAACAGAATGTGTTTTCAAAAAGAAGATCAGAACAAAGAAATGGTCATTCAAGAAGTTAGCACTTGTTAAATTAGTTATCACTTTTTGCACATTATTCACAGTTCCATTAATTTACAACTGGCTTCACACCAAGAAAGAAATTGTTACAATCAAGATTCAACAAAACTAAGTTTATTTGTAATTAGTTTGATTGAGAAACAAGTCTGGTTTAAGAATTCTTAGATCAGACTTTTCTTATAAGTTAAGCAAATAGTGGTTAGTTTTTATAAAATGAAATTAAGTTCGAAAAGGAACTATTTACTATGAATTTAACTAAAGAAGATTTGTTACTTATTGAGAAAGCTAGAGAGGCTATTAAACCAAATTATGATGGTGTCACATTCAAACATACAGTTGGATGTGCTTTAAGAACTAAATCAGGTAAGATTTACGTTGGTGTCAATGTTTATTCAATACATGGTGCTTGCGGCGAAGTTATTGCAATTGGTAACGCAATTACAAATGGTGAAAGAGAATTCGACACTATCGTTGCTGTGGCAGGTGATAATAATTACAATGTAATTCCACCTTGTGGAAATTGCAGACAATTACTTTCTGACTACATGAATGACGGTTATGTAATTGTTGATGATGAAACTAAAGTTAAAGTTAGTGAACTTCTTCCATACCCTTATGAATGTAAGTTCTAAATAAGCAATTTTATTTAGTAAATTTAAATTGTTTAATTAAATTATTACTTGATATTTTTCAACTTTTGAATTCTCATAATTTTAAACTTTCATTCAATTTTTTTATTCATCCAAACTCTTATACCCGCACCCCAATGAGAAAATACCCACAATTTTCAGCGTTGAAATTAAGTCAGAAAATTGACTTATGATTTCATTTGACAAACAAATGGGGGGGTTATAATTTCTCAAGAGATAAAGGAGAAATTGTATGAATGAAAAAGTTTTAGCTGAAGCAAGATTGAAAGGAATCACCAAGTATTTAGTCATTGGTGTAATTTTTGCAATCTTAATTATTGGAATTTTCTTCTTAATCAAGTATTTCTCAATGAAAAGATACGTCATGTACGTTTCAGATAAGAGAGTATTCGGTTATGCAAAAACTTCCAACAGCATTTTTGCACGTGGTGAAGATTATTCAATTCCATTGAACAAAGTTAGTTCAGTCACAAAGAGAGTCACTGGTAAATTGAATAAGAAATACTACATCTCAGTCGGTTGTGCTGATGCCAGAATCACCATGGGTCCAAGTAAAGGTAGTGAATTGATTGATCTTTATGAGACAATAATCAAACAGATTGACCTTTACAGATAAGGAGGTTTTATGCAAGACGAAGTTATTTTGAAGGAATTCAAAGTATCACGAAGTAAAAAACCTTTCTTATTCATGATTTTAACACTTGCTGTGGAAATGGCTTTGTTTGCAATAGTCTTAGCTTCTGTTGCAGGTCAAAATATGAATATGACACCTATTATAATGTATAGTACTATTATGCTTATTACTGTATTAGTTTACTTAATTGCATATTTTGTTGGCAAGAAAGGTCAAGTTTACATTTCGAATAAAAGAGTTTATGGCTTTTGTGTCGTAGCACCAAAAGTTAATAAGAATTCATTATTTGGAAAGTTGAAAGCAATTGGAAATCCAATTATTAAAGTTATTGCAATAGTTTGTTTATCAGTTTTCTTACTCATTTACTTAATTGTTTCATCAATTTTAGCTGGTAATAACGTTTCAAAATATGCTCAGGAATTTTCAATTCCTTTAGAGCAAATTAATATTGTCAGTAAAAAGAAAGGTTTAATTCTTTTTGATAGAGCTACAATCACAGTTAGCTGTGATAGCTTAAACTTGTTAGCAGGTGGAGTTAAAGGATCAAAAGAAATTGTTGATACTTTAAACACTGCTATTGATTCCTCTGCTGGTAGATAGATTTTTAGATCTACTTCCTCTCCAATATTCCCTACGAGTTAGCAATCTCGTAGGGTCTTTTTAATTGTCAAAATATTACAAAAAATTATTAATTTAAAATTCTTGACCTAAAGTAAGGTTTAGGTTTTATAATTTTACCAAGATTAGTCAAACTAGTCGGAAAAAGGAAGGTAGATATGGAAAAAGAATTGAAGTTAGTTCAAGAGTGGGATAAAACCTTTCCCTTATCAGACAAAGTGAATCATGAAAAAGTCACTTTTAGAAACAGATTTGGAATCACTCTTGCTGCAGATCTTTATTATCCAAAAGAAAAAGGTGAAGAAAAGTTAGCTGCAATTGCAGTTTCTGGCCCATTCGGTGCTTGTAAAGAACAAGCCAGTGGACTTTACGCAATGAAAATGGCTGAATTAGGATTTCTTACCATTGCATTTGACCCATCATTCACCGGTGAAAGTGGCGGAGAAGTTAGAAATGTAGCATCAGTAGATATAAACACCGAAGATTTCCAAGCAGCTGTGGATTATTTAGTTAATCATCCTATGGTTGATGAAAATAAGATTTCTATCATCGGTATCTGCGGTTGGGGTGGACTTGCTTTGAATGCTGCTCAAATTGATACGAGAATCAAAGTAACAATAACATCGACAATGTACAACATGTCCAGAGTTAATCACAACGCTTACTTTGATACTATGACTGAAGATGAGTTGTTCAAGCAAAAAGTTAATTTGAATAATCAAAGAACAATTGATTATAGAAATGGTAACTTTGCTTTAGCTGGTTCATTCCCTGATGAACTTCCATCAGATGCACCATGGTATGTTAAAGATTATTTTAACTATTACAAAGGTAGAGGTTATCATCCACGTAGCTTAAATTCAACTTGTGGTTGGAATGTTACATCTTCATTAACATTTATCAATACAAAACAGGATGAATTCCTAAATGAAATTAGAAGTGCTGTTTTAATTATCCATGGTGATAAAGCACATTCATGCTATTTCTCTAAGGATGCTTATGAGAAATTAAAAGATCATGAAAATGCAGAATTACTTTTAATTCCTGGTGCAGTTCATACTGATTTGTACGATAACTTAGATGTAATTCCATTCAACTACATGAAAGAATTCATCTTAAAGCATTTGAATTAGTGAGGTTAAATTTATGAAGCAAACTGCAGGTAGAGATAAATTGGGTGACTTAGCACCAAAATTTGCAGAATTAAATGATGATGTACTTTTTGGTGAAATTTGGTCAAGAGTTGATAAGTTAGCTTTAAGAGATAGATGTATGATTACCGTTGTTGCTTTAATCAGCAAAGGAATAACAGATAATTCATTGGTCTATCACCTTACAAATGCTAAAAATCATGGCGTTACTCTTACTGAAATGGTCGAAATTATCACTCATATTACTTTTTATATCGGTTGGCCAAATGCTTGGGCAGTATTCCCTATGATTAGAGAAGTTTATAAAAATGAACATGTTGAGAATGAACCTCTCTTTGGTTTAGGTGAGAAAAACACTGCATATTCCAAGTATTTTATTGGTCAATCTTATTTAAAACCTATCACAACTGAAGGAATTAAAATTTCCAATGTAACTTTTGAGCCAGGGTGCAGAAATAACTGGCATATTCATGCTGCTAAAAATGGTGGCGGACAAATCTTATTAGTAATTGATGGCGTTGGTTACTATCAAGAAGAGAATAAACCAGTTAGAAAGCTTCATCCAGGTGATGTAGTTTACATTAAACCTAATGTAAAACATTGGCATGGTGCAAGTAAAGATAGCTATTTCACTCACTTAGCAGTTGAAGTTCCAGGTGAGGCATCTGAGAATATCTGGCTTGAACCTGTCGATGATGAATATTACAAAAGTATCGAGTGAAACGAAACTTTTGTGTATGAACAAACTTTTATAAATATATAAAAGTTGTATTTCTTTATTTGATATTTACCACTGAAATTAGTTTCTTTTGATCATACTGTCCTGATCCTTAAATTCCAGTTTAATTGAAATTACATTTCGGTGTTAAATATATTTCTCCCATCTACTCCTCGATATAATTAGTCCTCTTATATCGAGGATTTCTATTTCTAAATTAAATCAATATAAATCTTTAATTTTGATATAATTATTAAGCTTTTCAAGCATTTTTATATGGATCTATAGCTCAATGGTTAGAGTCCCTGCCTCATAAGCTGGTTGTTGCAGGTTCAAGTCCTGCTGGATCCATATTTTTGTTAGAATAATTTATATGGAAGAAAGAATTCAAAAAATAATTGCTTCAAGAGGTTATTGCTCAAGAAGACAAGCTGAAGCTTTAATTGAAAAAGGTGTTGTTTTTGTTAATGGTGAAAAAGCGACAGTAGGTTTAAAAGTTGATGTTGATGCAAAAATTGTTATCGACGGAAAAGAAGTTTTAGCAACTAATTCAGAAGATAAGAAAGTCTATTTAGCACTCAATAAACCTTTAGGAGTCATCACCACAAGTTCTGATGATAGAAACAGAAAAACTATCACATCATTGATTGATAAAAAATACGGAAGAGTCTTTCCTGTCGGTAGACTAGATATTAATTCATCCGGATTAATTTTTTTAACTAATGATGGTGATTTTGCTAATTTAGTTATGCACCCATCATCTTCTTTAGGTAAAACTTATGCAGTCACCTGCAAAGGTTCACTTACAACTTTAGAATGCAAGAAATTAGAAAACGGAATCTTACTTGAAGATGGCTACACTTCAAAGGCTGAAGTTACTTTAGTTAAATCAACTGATGAAGTAAGTAAGATTTATATCACTATTCATGAAGGTCGTAACCGCCAAGTTAGAAACATGCTTAAAGCAATTAATCACGATGTTATTTCACTTAAAAGGGTTGCTATAGGAAACTACAAACTTAAGGATAGTTTAAAGCCTGGTCAGTACGAAGAAATTGATTTCAAAGAAGTGGAAAAAATCAAAAAACTCTGCCGAGAAAATAAGAAAAATAACAACTACGATTACAACAAGGAAAGGTTTAGAAACTAAGCTAACCTTTCCAATTTTATTATTAAATTGCTTGACAAATAAGAACAAAATATAAGTCAAGAAAAATATTTAATTATTTCACGTGAAATGAAAAAGATAACGATTTTATCGCACTTTTTATAATAACAACTTACAACTTATACAAGTTGTTTTTCATTGTGGTATCTGTCAAAAATAAAGTTGTTTGTTTCAATAAATCAACATATTATGACATTGTTAAACTATTTACGAAAAATTTCAAAAATCAACATCTATTAATTGTTATAATTTACTAGGCGCAAAAATTATTTGCAATTTTAAAATGGAACATTTGTCGAGAGTTGAAAGATATCAAGATTTAAGAAATAAGATTGAGAATATGGATCTATATTCTTATTTTGAGACCTCAAATTCTGATAAAGAAAATAATAAAAGTAAAACCAAAGAGATTCAACTTTTCAACTATGATCACATTAAAAAGAACACCTTATCAATGTCGTTAAATGAATTGATGAAGGAAGATAAAAATAAACAAAGCCAGGCCCAAGAAGAGAAGAAAAAGGTTAAAAAAGAGGATTTTCCTGCTTCTTACAGAAATATTGGTAAGGATAAGAAATTTATCATCAGACTCAGTTTGTACATCACTTCCGGAGTATTATTTTTAACCGCAATAATTCTTGTTATTTTAGTTTCACAAGGAGTTTTTTAATATGAGAAAGAAGAAAACTTTCGCCATTGCCATCGATGGACCTAGTGCTGCTGGTAAATCAACTTTAGCTAAAAAAGTTGCTAACGCATTGAATTTCACCTACATCGATACCGGTGCTATGTACCGCTGTGTCGCACTTTTCTGCCAAAGAAATGGGATACCTTTTGAAGATGAAAAAGCTGTTGAATCAATTCTCTCTAAGGTTGATATTCATCTTGATAACGGTAAAGTTTTTCTTAATGGAGAAGATGTCACTTCTGCTATCAGAGCTAATGAGATGTCTAAAGGTGCTTCAAAAGTTTCCAAATACGTCAAAGTTAGACTTTTGATGGTTAAACTTCAACAAAAGATTGCTCAAAAAACAAATGTCGTCATGGACGGAAGAGACATTGGAACATTCGTCTTACCAGATGCTGAGATTAAAATTTTCTTAGAAGCAAATATCAACGAAAGAGCACATCGTCGTTATCTTGAAAATATTGAAAGAGGTATTGAAGATAATGAGCAATCAATTTTAGAAAATCTTATTCAAAGAGATTACGAAGACTCCCATCGCTCCTTTGCTCCATTAAAGCAAGCAGAAGATGCAATCTTAGTTGATACATCAAATCTTGATAGAGAAAAAACATTTGAAAAGGTCATGCAAATTATTTCAGATAAGGTTGCAAAACTCAAAGAGAAAGAAAATTAGTTCTATGGTCGGAAAATTCCGACCATAATTTTTGTATTGTTAATAATAATTTAAGATATATTTTATAATTATATAGTTATATCGAATAAAGGAGGTAAATATGGCAACTCGTGGTAAAGTTTGTCTTGTCGGACAACCATCTTCAGGTAAATCCACTTTATTCAATCGTATTATCGGTGAAAGAAAATCAATAGTTAGTGAATCTCATGGTTCTACTAGAGATAGAATATATTCCAAAGCTTCATGGTGTGGTGAAGAGTTTATTTTAATTGATACCGGAGGTATCACAATGCATGATCTTCCATTCAAAGATGAAGTTAGAGAGCAAGCTCAGATGGCAATTGATGAGGCTGATGTCATCGTTTTTGTTGTTGATTCAACTGTTGGAATCACAGCAAATGATCAGATGATTGCTAAGATGCTCTATAAAGTTAAAGATAAAGTTTTACTTTGTTGCAACAAGATTGACGATATCGTCCATGTTGATAGATCATACGAATTCTACAACTTAGGTTTAGGTGATCCAATTGTTGTTTCAGCAACTCATGGTATCGGTGTTGGTGATCTCCTCGATGAAGTTTTAAAGATTCTTCCTAAACGTCCAATTAAAGAGTACGAAAATACAACTACATTCACTTTAATCGGAAGACCTAACGTTGGTAAGTCCAGTTTGACCAACGCAATTTTAGGTAAGGAAAGAGTCATCTCATCCGATGTTGAAGGTACAACTAGAGATTCAATTGATACCGCATTTGTTAGAGATGGAATTAACTACACAATCATCGACACTGCTGGTTTAAAGAAAAAAGGTAAGATTTACGAATCAATTGATAAATACGCAGCTATCAGAGCTCTTGATTCTATTGACAAAGCAAACGTTGTTTTATGTTTAATCGATGGAAGTGTAGGGCTTGTCGAACAAGATAAACACGTCATGGGTTACGCAATTGAACAGAATAAACCTATTGTTTTGGTTGTTAATAAGTGGGATTTACATTCTCATGAAATGGATGCTCAAGATAAGTTCACTCAATATTTAAGACAGACATTAACTTTCTTATCATACGCACCAATTGTTTATACATCAGCAACTGAAAAACCAAATTTAGCTAGATTATTTGAAGCAATCGATCGTTGCTATGAAGATGCAAATAAGAAAGTTCCTACATCAATGTTAAATGATGTTTTAAATAACGCTCAACTTAGACAACCTGCTCCAAGTTTTAAAGGTGGACGAGTAAAAATTACTTACGGAAATCAAATCGGCACCATGCCTCCAACATTTTTACTCTTTGTCAACAACCCTGAATTCATGCATTTCTCATATCAAAGATACATTGAAAATGTAATTAGAGAATCATTTGGTTTTATCAATACTCCGATTAAAGTTTTGCTTAAACGTAAGAACGAAAAAGGAGTTTTCACCAAATGAAAGTAAGTATTTTAGGTGCGGGTAGCTGGGGAACTGCATTAGGTCAAATCTTAGTGGATAACAAGAATGAAGTTCTTTTATGGTCTATTACAAAAGATACTGTAGATGAAATTAATAATGCGCATACCAATTCCGCTTATTTTGGTAAAGATGTTATTCTTCCTGCTGAGTTAAAAGCAACAGATAGCCTTGAAAAAGCAGTTGATTTTGCAGAATGTATCATCTTTGCAATTCCAACTGTAGCTATCAGCGATGTGGCTAAAAACGTTAACAAGATTCTTAATAAGAAAGTTTATATTGTCAACGTTTCCAAAGGATTCAACCCCGGTGATGACGAAAGAATGTCAAATACCTTAAGAAACTGCATCGACGAAGAAAAAAGATATCCAATTGTTTCACTTATTGGACCAAGTCATGCTGAAGAAGTCATTTTAAGAATGCTAACTTTAGTTACATCAACTTGCTTAGATTTAGAAACTGGTAAAGTCATCCAAGAATTATTCTCAAATAACTATTTCAGAGTCTACACAAATGAGGATGAAATCGGTGCTGAAGTAGGTGCAGCAGTTAAAAATACTATCGCCTTAGCAGCTGGTTGCTTAGTTGGTTTAGGTTATGGAGATAATGCTAAAGCTGCTTTAGTTACAAGAGGTTTAGTTGAGCTTTCACGCTTTGGAATCGCTCTTGGTGGTCAAATTAAAACATTCTTTGGACTCACCGGTTTAGGTGACTTGATGGTTACCTGTAATTCCATGCATTCAAGAAATTTCTGTGCAGGTTTAGAAATTGGTAAAACAAGAGATGTTGAAGGTTTTTTAAAGAGTAATAAAAAGACTGTTGAAGGTCTTAGAACCTGCAAAGTCATCCATGATTTAAGTCAAAAATACAACATTGAAATGCCTATTTGTGATGGTGTTTATCAAGTGTTGTACAATCATGCTGACCCAGTTAAAGTTATCGAACAACTCATGCTTAGAACACTTAAAAACGAAGATATCAATTAAAGGAGAAAACTATGACATTTATTGAGTATAAACAATTGACAGAAAGTGCCGAATTGAATAACTACTTCAAATTATTAAACGGCAAAATTAACAATGATTTCAACTTAAATAGTGATGATGCATTTTTCTTAAAGCTCAAAGAATTGTTGGATCAAAAAGACTATGTCCACTACTTTGATTTACTTTCAGAAAACGGTCAATATTTCATCGATCACTCTTTATATTTCTTCCTCTATTCAACAATGTATGTTGCATTAGAGAAGAATTTATTCGGTATCTTCCACGGTTTCTACAAGGTTTTTAACAACATCTTGAAGCAAGGAGATGTCAAAGATGTCGTTTTACAAAATTTCTTCAAGTTATTTGATGGCTACATTAGAACTTTATCCAAAGATCAGTTAATTGAAATCTTCAAGAATGAAATTAACATTCTCTTTGACTCAGTTAATTTAATTCAACTTATTTACGCCATGGTTTATAACGGTGTTGTAGGTTTTGACGTCATGGAAGGTCTTTTAAAACTCGTTTTTGAAGATGTCAGACTTCCAATGTCAGAAAAAGGTGTTGCTTTGATCACAACTCAAAAGCTCATCATGGAAAAGAAATTTGTTCCTGAAGTTACATTGACACTCAATTTCGGTAAGGATGCTGAAGGAAAAGTTGTCACATGGTACAAGGATTTTCCACTTAAAGATGCTAAGAACTTCATGGAATATCACATCTTTGACATGTTCCAACAAGTTCATAATTTAACTTCATTTCAAAGAGATTCTCTCTTGAATTTCTTCATCTATGAATACATTTTAAGAATGAATGATTTCTTCTTAAAACCTCTTGATAACAACCCTGATAGTGAAAATACAAACCTTTTATTAGGTGTTTATTCACTCTGCATGAAGATGTTCTCCGAAGTTATGCCTAACGTTTTCAAACCTGTTGCAACTATCTCTGTTCCAGAAGGTTATGAAGAAGTTTTAAGAGGTGACTTCAACGCATTTATCGCTGATAAATCTTTGAAGGTTTACGAAGTTGATCCTTCAAAGAGTTCGGCTCCAGAAGCTAAGTAATTATTCAAATGGATACTGAAAGGTATCCGTTTTCTTTTGAAAAGTTATTGGGATAGAGATTACTATTTTAAATAAGCAACTTTTTAAATAATAGTTAAATTTTCACAGGTAAGCTTCTTAATTTCCTCCATCTGCATCTCAATTTCCATCATACAATCTTACCGAAATTTCCTATTAATAAACTTTGTATTACAAATATTATTAATTTATAATTTATGAGAGGTAATCGTATGGTCAAATTAAGTTTAGATTCAAAGAAAATCTACGATAAAACATTCTCTGGTAACAAGCCAGGATACGACCCTTTGCAGGTTGATCAATTTTTGGATGTCATCATCAAAGACTACCAAGAGATGGAAAAATTCATGTCTACATTTTCCAAGAATTACGAGACTTTGACCCTAGAAAACAGCAAGTTATCGGCTGAAGTCAGCAGATTGCAAGTTGAAAACGAGAGATTGCTTCAACGTTTGAAAGAACTTGAAAACAACGAAACAGCAAGCTTGAATAACATCGATTATCTCAAACAGATCAACAAGCTTGAAAATGCTTTGTACAAATTAGGTGTTAATCCTAATTCTATCGAATAAATATCATCTAGTTAGGGTGAATGCTGCTATTTAGTTAGTAGAGGAAAGTCCATGCTCATCTTGGCTGTGATGCCAAGAGTTCGTGTGCTTAAGGAAAAAATAACTTAAGGTAGGAAGGAGTTCCTAACGGCAGACCCTTTTTCTAAAGCTTCGGCTATGAAAAAGACTATAAAGCTCCACAGAGACGAGATTTCTGGAAACGGAAATTATGAAACGAGGAAAGCCCCTCATATGAGAAACCTAAATTTGGTAAGGGAGATCGGAGTCGGGAATCAAACTGACAACGGTAAGCATTTGCTTAGATAAATTTTCACCCACGACAAAACATGGCTTACATAACTAGGACTCAAATTTTTCGATAGAATTAAGATTAACACTATTTAGGAGATATCTATGAAGTTAAATACGCCAAATAAAATCACTTTGATCAGATGTGTTCTCTGCGTGGTATGTGTTTTATTGCTTTTCCCATATCAACAGTATGGTTTAAGTGTCTATCACATTCCATTTGCACCAGAGGGAGTCACTCCATTAATTGGTAATTACACCGGATTTGATCCAAACGAAGTTTACACATTTGGTTTTTCAATTTTAGATTTATTGGCTTGTATTGTCTTTGTTGCTGCTTCTATTTCTGATTCAATCGATGGACATCTGGCAAGAAAGAATCATCAAATTACAAACTTTGGTAAATTCATGGATCCATTAGCAGATAAATTCTTAGTTGATGGAACACTTATCATGCTCTGTTTTAGAGGTTTCTCCGAAGTTAACGGCATGGAATTTGGTATCTACATGCCTTGCTTAATTGTCGTTTTTATGATCGGCCGTGACCTCATGGTCGATGGAGTTAAGATGCTTGCTTCTAGCAAAGGTAAAGTTATCGCTGCAAATAAATGGGGTAAATCAAAGACTGTCGCCCAAATGATTGTTATTCCATTCTACATTCTTAACGGTTTCCCATTCTATTATTTAATCGGTCAATACACAGAAATCTTCATGATTGTCTGCTTGGTATTAGTTTTAACCCTCTCCTGGGTCTCTGGAATCATCTATTTGTATCAAGGAAGAGAAGTTTTTAAAGAAAATTAAAAATAATTTTATTTTTTCAGAAAGTTTTTAGTATTTTGTTAGTAAGGAGATGAATATGAGGAATTCAAATTCTAATTCTGATTTTGTTCAAAAAGTCAAAAAGCTTATTGAAAAAGGCAGAACTGTTTCTTGTATGGAGTCCTTTACTTGCGGATTATTTGCTGCATCACTTGGTGAAGTTTCCGGTTTAAGTAGCGTCTTTGTTGGTGGCAACGTTACTTATTCTAACTTTGCCAAAGAATGTTGTGGAGTTAAAAAAGAGCTTTTGGAAAAGTACACTGCTGTCAGTAAAGAAGTTTGTGAGGATATGGCATTATCATCACTTAAATTCTACAGGACAGAATATGCTGTTTCATTCACTGGAAATGCTGGTCCAAATCCAAGTGAAGGAAAGCCAGTTGGTTTGTATTACATCGGTTTTGCTAAGAATTGTGGCGACTCCTATAAAACTGAAGTTCGTGAATTTTACACACCAGATAAGAGCAGAGATGAAATTAGACAAGAAGCCGTTATATTCGCTCTAACACATTTGATTGAATTTATGGAGGAATAAATGGAAGAAAAGAAACAAGTCGTTGCTGATGAAGAGAAATTAGATGAAATTCTAAATGCAACTTTAAAAGATATTGAAAAGTTGTTTGGTAAAGGAAGTATTATGGTTTTAGGTGATAAACCTAATACTGATGTCGGTTGTATCAGGACTGGATCACTCATGCTTGACTACTGCTTAGGTATCGGTGGTTATCCAAAAGGTCGTATCATCGAAATCTATGGTCCTGAGTCTAGTGGTAAAACAACTATCGCTCTTCAAGCAATTGCAAATGTACAAAAATCAGGTGGTCGTGCTGCTTTTATTGACGCTGAACATGCCATCGATCCTGAATATGCGGAAAAATTAGGCGTTGATATCGACAACCTAATCCTTTCACAACCAGATTATGGTGAGCAAGCATTAGAAATTGTTGATATGCTCGCTAAGAGTAATGTTATCGACTTAATTGTAGTCGACTCAGTTGCTGCTTTGGTTCCTAAAGCAGAATTGGATGGCTCTTTAGTTGATTCGCAAGTTGGTGCTCAAGCACGATTGATGTCAAAAGCTTTAAGAAAATTAACAGGTCAATTGAATAAATCATTATGCACCGTCATCTTCTTGAACCAATTAAGAGAAAAAGTTGGTGTCATGTTTGGCTCACCTGAAACAACTTCCGGTGGTCGTGCTTTGAAATTCTATTCTTCAGTCAGAATTGACATGAGAAGAATTGAAACTTTGAAAGATGGTGATGACTACTATGGTAATGTTGTCGCTATCAAAGTTGTTAAAAATAAAGTTGCCCCACCATTTAAATCATGCAAGGTTGAAATGCTTTATGGTCAAGGTGTCTCTCATCTTAGAGAAGTTATTTCAATTGCAGTTATGGCAGGTATCATTGCTAAGAATGGCTCATGGTTTTCATACAATGGTCAAAAGATTGGTCAGGGTATGAATCAAACAACAAATTATCTTTCTAATAACAAAGACCTTTTTGCTGAAATTGAAGAAAAAGTTGTTACTGGTTTAGCAAACGGAACAATCTCTTTGAAAAAGTAAATAACTTGCTATCATTAAGGTTTTTAGTATTCATATTTAATATAATATTAATGGGTGTAACGAGTTTACAAACGAATTTGAATATTAGAAATTTTTGAATATATATTAGACAAATATACTTTTATAGTTTTTTTCAATATAATCACATTTTTATATTTTCGGTTTATTGTGTAAATTCTACATCCTAAGAAGGGAATTAAATATGAATTTACTACTATTAACAGGCCAAATGGATAAAACCCTTGGCATTACTTTGTGTGTAGTTCTCACATTAGTTGGTATCCTTCTCGGTGTTACTATTCTCTTCCTTGTCTATCATTTCTCACCAAAATTAAAGGCTAAGAAAGCCAGTGTTGAAGCTGAAAAGATTATTAAAAATGCAGAAATTAAAGCAGATCAAATTACCAAAAACGCAAAGATCGATGCTAAGACAACAACTGCTGAGATGAAAAAGGAAGCAGAAAAGGAAATTAAAGAAAGAAAACAAACTGTTGTTGAACTCGAAAAGAAACTTGATGCTCGTGAAAATCAAATCAACAAACGTGATGATGCAATCACAGCAAAGGAACAATCATTGGAAGACAGAAAGAACCAATATGACAAACGTATCGCTTCTTTAACAGTTAAGGAAACTGAACTTCAAAATCGAATCGATAATATTATTCTCGAACTCGAAAAGGTTGCTAACCTTTCTCAAAAGGAAGCTCAAGAAGAAATTATGAGACGTGTTGAAGAAAAAATGTCTACAAAGATTGCTTTGTACATTAAGAATAAAGAAGACGAAGCTGAAGAGCTAGTCGAAGCAAAAGCTAAGAATTTACTTGCACTAGCAATTGATAAGTATGCTCAAGATGTCACATGCGAAAGAACATGCAATACCATCTCAATTCCAAATGATGATATGAAAGGCCGTATCATCGGTAGAGAAGGTAGAAATATTAAATCTCTCGAAAGTTTGTTAGGTGTTGATATCATCATCGACGATACACCAAACTGCATCACCATCTCTTCATTCAATCCAATCAGAAGAGAGATTGCAAAACAAACTTTGGATACTCTTATTAAAGATGGTCGTATTCAACCTGGTCGTATTGAAGAAATTCTCAAGAAAGTAACAAGCGAAATTGAGAATACAATTCGTAAGACCGGTGAACAAACCTGCTTGCGCTTAGGTTTGCCAAGAATCAACAAAGAACTCTACACTTATATCGGTAGAATGAAATACAGAACAAGTTATGGTCAAAATGTTTTGGAACACTCTATTCAAGTTGCATACTTGGCTGGTATCATGGCTGCTGAATTAGGTTTGGATGTTACCATGGCAAAACGTGCTGGTTTGTTACACGATATTGGTAAAGCCGCAGACTTTGAATTGGAAGGTAGCCACGTCGAAGTAGGATCAAGACTTGCTAAGAAATTTGGTGAACCTGACATCGTTATCAATGCTATTGAATCTCACCATGATGATGTACCAAAGAAATATGTCATCTCCAATATTGTCCAAGCTGCTGACACCTTATCTGCTGCTAGACCTGGTGCAAGAAGTGAAACTCTTGAAAACTACATTCAAAGAATTGAAAAGATTGAAGAAATCTGCAAGAGCTTTGATGGAGTAAGCAATTGTTTCGCAGTTCAATCTGGTCGTGAAGTTAGAGTCAGTGTCATTCCAGAAAAGATTAACGATCAACAAACCATTGTTTTAGCTCAACAAATTAAGGATAAGTTAGAAAGTGATGCAACCTACCCTGGTCAAGTTAAAGTTACCGTTATCAGGGAATGGCGTGCAACTGAAGTAGCTAAATAAAATGAGATTGATAAAGATTTTATTTATCGGCGATATCTTTGGTAGAGTCGGAAGAAATATTGTTTTTTCCGCCTTGCCAAATATCAAGAAACAGTACGGTATTAACTTTGTTATTGCAAATAATGAGAATGCTACCCATGGACATGGATGCAATTTGAATCATTACAAACAATTATCTGAAGTTGGTATTAACTGTTTTACTTCAGGAAACCATTTCATGGGGTGTCCTGTTCCAAGCGAAGACTTAGTTCCTAATCAAATTCGTCCTTTGAATTTGCCTTATACCTATCCACTTAGTGGTTCTAAAGTATTTAACTACAACGGCATCAAAATCAGAGTTACAAATTTGATTGGAAATTCCTACATTCAAATGGGACAAGATAACGTATTCACTTCATTTGAAAATTTCTTGAAGAACAATAACGAGAATCTTATCCATATTGTTGATTTACACGCTGAAGCAACCGGAGAAAAGAGAGCATTTGCAGAAATGTTTGATTCGAAAGTTTCAGCAATTATTGGAACTCACACTCATGTTCCTACTGCTGATGAAAAAGTCTTACCTAAAGGTACTGCATTTATTACTGATGTTGGCTGCTGCGGAGCAGTTGATTCAGTTCTCGGTGCAGACAAGAAGGCAATGATTTATCGTTCAGCTTACGGCATGAAAACAAAAATCGAAAATATTGAGCATGGTTTAGCAGAATTTAACGCTGTCGTCATCACAATTGATGCAGATACGAATTTGGCTACAAATATAGAAAGAATAAATTATAAGGAAAGAGTTTAGAAATGAATATTTTAAAAACAAGTAAAACAACACAAGTTAGCAAATTAGCAGGTTCTATTGCAAAGTCTTTAAGGGCAGATACTTCTTGCCAAGTTGATGCTGTTGGTGCAACTCCAGTAGAATTAGCAGCAAAGGCTATCACATTAGCAAGAAAGTTTCTTCTCGATGAAAATATGGACATCATCATCAAGACAGAATTCTTCACTGCTGTTGGTGAAAATAGAGACTCAACAGGTATCAAATTCATTTTAGAAAGACAAGAACTTAAATAAATGAGCAAAAAGAGGGAGTCTATAATTTTAAGTGAACCTGATTTTAGTAAAGTAAGACGTAGAAGCCATGAGAAATTAGCAATTTATAACGCTGATACAGAAATAAATCCTAAACTTCTTGAATGGGCTACAGGTAAAAAATATTCTATTAAGACTTTCGGCTGTCAAGGTAACGTTAGAGATAGTGAATACATGAAAGGTTATTTTGATAACCTTAAAATGAGTGAAACTGATGATTTTGCTCAAGCTGATATCATCATCTTCAACACCTGTGCAGTTAGAGAAAATGCTGAGAATAAGCTTTACAGTGAATTGGGTAATTTGAAGAAATATTATGATAAGAATAAAGATTTAATAATCTGTGTTGCCGGTTGCGTTATGCAAGAGGAAAAACCATATGCATTTATTAAATCCAATTTTCCATATGTTAAATTGATTTTTGGAACTTTCAACATCAATAATATTTATAAACTTTTAACTAAAGTTATAGATTCACAAAACCGAGTTATTGAAGTCAAATCTGAGTTAGGTGATATTATCGAAAATATGCCTACAACCAGATATGAAAAATACAAAGCCTTTGTAAATATCATGTATGGTTGCGATAAGTTTTGCACTTACTGCATCGTTCCCTTTACAAGAGGCCAACAAAGATCTAGACGCTATGAAGATATCTTAGATGAAGTCAACGATTTGATTAAACAAGGTTATAAAGAAGTAACTTTAGTTGGGCAAAACGTCAATTCATACGGCTTAGATTTAAGTGAACATGAAAAGATTTCTTTTGCAAGTTTACTTGAAAAAGTTGCTCAAACTGGAATCGAAAGAATCAGATTTACAACATCTCATCCATTCGATTTCAACGAAGAAGTTTTTAAGATTATGGCTAAGTATGCAAATATCATGCCTAATTTACATTTACCTCTTCAATCCGGTTCAGACAAAGTTTTAAGAGCAATGAACCGTTCTTACAACATTGAGCAATACTATCATTTAGTTGATTTGCTTAGAAAAACTGTTCCTGGTGTTTCAATTACAACCGATATTATTGTCGGTTTCCCAAATGAAACTTATGAAGATTTTGAAAAGACATTGGAAGTTTGTAAGAAAGTAAGATTTGATTCTGCTTACACTTTTATCTTCTCACCTAGAGAAGGCACAATTGCTTACAAGATGAAAAATGTCACTGAACCAGAAGAAATTTCCAGACGTTTCATGATTTTAAAAGAAACTGTTGATAATATCACAGCAGAAATTGCTAACGAATATGTTGGTAAAACTGTTTCTGTTCTTTTCGATAAGGTTTCTAAGAAGAATAAAGATAGAATTTCTGGTTATGATGAACATAACAAGTTAGTTCACGTTCCTTATCAAGAAGGATTAATTGGTCAGATCAAGAAAGTTAAAATTCTTGAAAGCCATACATTTTCATTTATCGGTGAGATAGTTGATGAATAATATTGATTCTAAGATTAATTCCGATATTGATTCTATAGTTGATTATGTTAAAAATGATGAGGATTTTATTAGATATAATGCCTTGAAAAAGGCTATATCTAATAATGCTCATCTTTTACTATTAGATAAAAATATTCATTCTTTAAAGGAGAAAGCAAGAGAAGAAAATGACTTTAAGGTTCAAGAGAAATTACTTATTGAAGCCAATAAATTATTTGATGAATACAACTCTCATCCTTTGGTAACAAACTTTAATTTTTACCAAAAACGAGTTGAATATAAGTGTTCTCTTATTTCTAACTTTTTAAAAGATAGAATGAATAAAGAAACAGAAGAAAAATAATATAATTTGATAAGTGAGGTGATCACATGGCAGAAAAGAAAGCTACATTCACTCCGATGGTAGAACAATACCTTCAGATAAAACGAGAAAACAAAGATGTCATGATTTTCTTTCGTTTGGGTGATTTTTACGAGTTATTTTTTGAAGATGCGGTCATCGCTAGTAGAGAATTGCAACTCTATTTAACTTCTAAATCTGGTGGTAATGGTCAAAAGATTGATATGTGTGGTGTTCCTCATCATGCTTATAAATCTTATGTTCAAAAGCTTATTGATAACGGTCATAAAGTTGGTATTGTTGAACAACTTGAAGATCCTAAGAAAGCACAAAATAAGTTGGTAAAACGTGGTGTTATTCAAATTATTACACCTGGTACCAACATGGATTTGCAATCATCAGATAATAATTACATCGCAAGTTTAGATCTCTATGATAATGTAGCAATTTTTATTATTGCTGATATGTCCACTGGAGAAATTTACGCACAGAATATTAATAACAACTACATTGATATTTGTTCAGAATTAATGAATAAAGATGTCAAAGAACTTGTTGTTTCATCTTTTATCAGTGCTAATATTCTTGAGATGATCAAACAGAACATCCCATTTATCACAATAAGCAATTGTAACGATACAACAACTACTTTTGAAATGGAACAACTTTTTGTATACATAAAAGATGGTCGCCAAATTTCTTCTGTTGCTAGACTTTTAAACTATTTAAACACAACTCAAAAACGTGAAATTGACTATTTTAAACCCGTTATATGTAAAGTTAATTCATCAATTTTGCAGATGGATTTCCATGCAAAAACTAACTTGGAATTAATTAAATCTTTAGACAAAAACAAAACTTACGGAACACTTTATTGGTTTTTAAATCACACTAAAACACCAATGGGTAGCCGTTTGTTGAAAAATACAATTGATGAACCAAGCTGCAATAAAGAAGAAATTGAAAGCAGATTGGATTCAGTAGATTATTTTGTTCAGCATTACATTGAAAGAGAAGAAATATCCAATATTTTAAGTAATGTTTATGACTTAGATAGATTGATTGGAAGAATTAACTACAATCAAACTAACGGTCGTGATATGCTTCAACTTAAGCAATCTTTAGCAGTTATTCCTGGACTAAAATCAATTTTATCTCAGATGGATAACCCACTAATTGATAAATTAGTTAAAAGCATGTCTAACTTTGATAAGTTAATTAAAGTTTTGGATGATGCTATCGTTGAAGATCCACCAATTGTTATCACTGAAGGTGGTATTTTCAAAAAAGGTTACAACCAAGAACTTGATGAACTTTTAGAAATTAATAAATCTTGTAAATCTTGGATTGCTAAATTGGAGCAATCTGAAAGAGAAAAGACTGGTATCAAGAACTTAAAGGTTGGCTATACTAAGATTTTTGGTTACTACATCGAAGTTAGTTCAGGTAGTTTGTCTTTAGTTAAACCAGAATTTGGTTATGAAAGAAAACAAACTTTAACTACTGGTGAAAGATTTATCACCAAAGAGTTAAAAGAAAATGAAGATAAGATTTTACACGCAGATGTTTTAAGTAAAGAAAAAGAATACCAATTATTCTCTGAACTTAGAGCATTTGTTAAGACATTCACAGTTGATATTCAAAAACTTTCTGAATCAATTGCGATGTTGGATATGTTAATTTCATTTGCTCAAATTTCTGCAGACAATGACTTTGTCAGACCAGTTTTTAACAATGAAAACATCATTGATGTTGTTAATTCTCGTCACGTTGTCGTCGAAGCCTGCAACAAAGATAAGAAATTCGTTCCAAATGATTTCAAGATGGATAACAACACTGAAATTTTACTTATCACTGGTCCAAATATGGGTGGTAAATCCACATACATGAGACAACTTGCTTTGAATGTTGTCATGGCTCAAATTGGTATGTATGTTTCATGTGATTATTATAATTGCCCAGTTTTTGACAGAATTTTCACAAGAATTGGTGCAAGTGATGATTTAGTTAAAGGACAATCCACTTTCATGATGGAAATGGATCAAGTTAACTATGCGCTTGAGAATGCTACACCACATTCGTTAATTTTATTCGATGAAATCGGAAGAGGTACTGCAACTTATGATGGTATGTCTTTAGCACAAGCAATTTTGGAATATCTTGCTTCACATGTTAAAGCAAAGACTTTATTCTCAACTCACTATCATGAGTTAACTACTTTGGTTGAAGATGTTCCCCAAATTAAGAATGTCCATGTTTCTGTCAAAGAAGAAAATGATGAAGTTACATTCTTATACAAAGTTAAAGATGGTCCAATGGATAAATCTTATGGTATAAATGTTGCTAAATTAGCTCATTTACCTAATTCAGTTATTAACAGAGCAAAAGATATTCTTGCGGCTTTTGAAACCTTAAACAGTAAGAAAGTTGAAACTTTGAAGGAAGATGTTAATACTTTGATTCAACAAAACATCGAAAAGAAACAGACCTTGAATGCTAAATACAAAGACATTTTAGATAAGATTAAAGCTTTAGATGCGATGAATTTAACTCCTTTAGAGGCTTTAAATGAGATTTTTGAATTGCAAAAGGAGATAAATAAAGTCGATGAGTAAAGTAAAGATGATGTCTATCGACTTAGCCAACAAAATTGCTGCTGGTGAAGTTGTTGATAGACCTAGTTCAGTTATTAAAGAACTTGTAGAAAATTCAATTGATGCAAATAGTTCTAATATTGAAGTCACTATCAAAGATGGTGGTCGTACTTTTATCAAGGTTGTTGATGATGGTTTCGGCATGGACAAAGAAGATAGTTTACTTTGTTTCCAAAGACATGCTTCAAGTAAGATTAAAACTGTTTTAGATTTAAATAATATAAGAACTTTAGGTTTTAGAGGCGAAGCTATTCCTAGTATCGCTTCCGTTTCTAAAGTTACTCTTGAAACTTCAAATGGCGAAGATGGTACAAAAGTCACAAATAATCCAGATGGAAGTTTAACAAGTGAATCAAGTTCATTAAGAAAAGGCACCATTTTTACAGTTGAAAATCTCTTCTACAATGTTCCAGCACGTTTAAAATTCTTAAAATCTGATAAGTTTGAAAGAATGAAATGTGTTGAAGTTATGGAGCACCTTGCATTTGCATTTCCAAATATTAAGTTTACCGTTTATTCTGATGGTAAATTAGTTTTTAAAACTAGTGGGCGAAACGATTTGAAAGAAACAATTTTAAGTGTTCGTGGTCTTGAAATTGCTAAAAGTTTACTTCCAATTGAATATTCAGATAATGGAATTGATGTTTCTGGTTATATTGCAAAACCTGAAATTAACTTTTCTACAAGATTTGAAATCAATGTTTATTTGAATAATAGATATGTTTATGTTTATAAGATAAACAAAGCTATTGAGGAGGCTTATAAAGATTACTTGTCTCCTAATAGATATCCTTTGGTTTATCTCAATATAAATATTGATCCATTTTTAGTTGATGTTAATGTTCACCCAACTAAAAAGGAAGTTAGAATTTCTAATGAAGACGAAATTGTTGCAACAATTAAGAAATTAGTTGCTGAAAAGTTAAAAGAAATTAAACCTACCTATAATTCAAATAACTCTTTCTATAATTTCTTTTCTAAGGATGAAAAAGAAGAAAAGCCTGTTGAACAGATGACACTTCCTTTAGAAGAAAATAAAGAAAATAACTTTGCTTATTCAGAAGTTAATAAAGAACTAAATTCTTCTATCTTTTCCGAAGTTGAAAAGAAGGCCGAAAATACAATTATCAATAACAATTTTAATTTAGTTGAAAGAGTTGTTAATGATAGTAAAACAATTCAAACAACTAATAATATCGAAGTTAATAAAACAAAATCTAAAGAAGTTGAGGCATTATTCTCCGATTTAACTATCTTAGGTCAAATTGCTGATACTTTCATTGTTTTTAATGCTCCAGAAGGTATGTTAATCATGGATCAACATGCTGCTGCAGAAAGAATTAATTTTGAAAAATACTCAAAGTTGTTTGAAAACAATGTCGAAAGAAGTTATCCATTAATTCCAATCATTATCGATGTTAATCCAAGTTTGAAAATTAATTTAGATCAAGCACATATTGATGTATTTAATAAATACGGATTTGAAGTTGATGATTTCGGTTCAAATCAAATTAAGGTTTCAATTGTTCCATCATTTTTGGTTGATAATGAAAGTGCAGTTAGAGATATTATTTATGAAGTTTTAAGAACTAAAGAAGTTAATATCAATGAAATTATCCATTTAAAGATTGCTACTATTGCATGCAAAGCTTCAATTAAAGCTAATAAACATTTAAGTTACGTTGAAATTGAATCATTAGTTAAGCAATTAAGAGAATGTGATAATCCTGCAAATTGTCCTCATGGAAGACCAACAGTTATTTTAGTTACTAAATACGAACTTGAGAAATTATTTAAGAGAACAGGATTTTAAACGATGATTTACGTAATTTTAGGTCAAACTGCTAGCGGAAAAACTGCTCTTGCTACTGAAGTTTGCAAAAAGTGTCATTTACCAATGATCAATGCTGATGCTTATCAGTGTTATAAGTACATGGACATTGGTACTTCAAAACCAACCGCAGAGGAGTTGGAAGGTTTAGAATACTATTTTATAAATGACAGAGAACCTAATGAGCCTATTGATGTTAAAGCATATCAAGAAAAAGGTCGTCAAATCATCGAAAAATTAATGGCTGAAGGAAAAGATATCGTTATTTCTGGTGGCACATCTTTCTATATCAAAGCCTTGTTATTCCCTTATGAATTTCCTGAAATCGATGAAAAGATTATTGAAGAATATAAAGATAAGTCTCTAGAAGAGTTATTAAGTGTTCTTGAAGTTGAAGATAAAGCAACCTACGATATTATTGATAAGAATAATTATCCTCGTGTTTACAATGCAGTTTTGCTCTGTAAGAGCAATTACTCAAGAGCAAATTTGATCAGTAAAAACGATGGTAAGCCTATTTATCCATGTGAATTCTTTGCCATCGATATCGGTAGAGATGAAGTTAATAAAAAGATCAATTTACGTGTTGACAAGATGATGGAAGAAGGTCTTATCAATGAAGTTTTAACTTTGTTTAGACAGTATGGAGCAAAGGATAATTATGCTTTCAAGGCTATTGGTTATCAAGAATTTGTTCCATATCTTCAAGAAGATGGTAATATTTCTAAAGATTCTATTCCTCAACTTACTGAAGATATTAAACTTCACACAAGACAATATGCAAAAAGACAAAGAACATTTATTAGAACTCAGTTTAAGAACGTAAGTGTTTATCAAGGTGTTGCACAAGATATTTTTGATACTATCTGTAATGAAATTGATTCAAAAAGAAGAAGCAGAGCTTTATTAGGTGATAAAATTTGCCAAGCTTTTGAAAATAAAACTGTTGCAATTTTAGGTTTAGGTGGAGTTGGTTCATTAATTCCAAGTTACTTAGTTAGACTTGGTGTAAGAAACTTGATCTTAGTCGATTTTGATAAAGTCGATATCACCAATTTAAATCGCCAGATGATGTATGATTTATCAGACTTGAATAAGTTAAAAGCAGAAGTTCAATCTGAAAAACTTAAAAAGATTAGTCCATTAGTAAATACAATTAGTTACAGTCATAAAATTACAGAAAATAATGACTTCTTATGTGGTCATAAAGTAGATTTTATCTTTGACTGCATCGATTTTATTCCTGGAAAAGCAAATATTTTGAAATATGCTACTGACAACAATATTGATGTAATTGTAAGTGGTGGATTAGGCTTTAAACTTGATTCAACTAAGGTTCAAGTAACCACTATGGATAAGTCTGATGATAGGCTAATTGTTGCAGTTAAAAATTATTTAGTTGATTACAATATCTCTGGTATCAATCTTGATAAAATAAAAGTAGTTACATCGAAAGAAGCTAGAATTAAGTTAGGTAAAAAGGATGTTATTGGTTCCGTTTGTACCACTCCAAATGCTGGTGGATTAGCGATGATTAGTTACTTTATTAATAAGATTAAAAAGGATGTCGAAGATGAAGAAAATATTAAGTGATTTAGGTATTAAAAGAGAAGATTGTTACTCTTTCAACGATGAAATTTTCAAAGTAGATTACAAGAAATATCAGGATTTACCTTTGAAAGGTCATTTAATTTTAGTAACTGCTTTGACACCTACAAAATATGGTGAAGGTAAAACTACAGTTAGTATCGGTTTAGCTGATAGCATGAATCATCTTAGTTATAAAACAGTTTTATCTTTACGTGAACCAAGTTTAGGCCCATGCTTTGGTACTAAAGGCGGTGCAATTGGTGGCGGAAAATCATCATTAGTTCCTGGCGAAGGAATCAATATGCATTTCACCGGCGATTTTGATAATGTCACAACTATCAACAATTTAATTTCATCTGCTATCGATAATGAAGTTTATTTCAATTCATCTTTAAATGTTGATCCTTCTAAAACGACATTCCATAGATGTTTAGATGTTTGCGATAGATTTTTAAAGGATGTAGAACTCTTTGTTAGAAGAAAGAAATCACCAAATATCGATTACAAAACTTCATTTGTTATCACTGCTGCTAGTGAAATTATGGGTATTTTCACTTTGGCTCAAAATGAAGAAGACTTCAAAGAAAGAATTGAAAATATCGTTTTCGGTTTCTCAACAAGCGATGAAAAACTTACTGTTAAACAGTTGAATATCACTGGTGCAATTATGCGTCTTGCTAAAGAAATGCTCATGCCTAATTTAGTAAAAACATTGGAAAATACTCCATGTTTTGTTCACTCTGGACCATTTGCAAATATTGCCACTGGTACAAGTTCAGCTATATCATTAAGACTTTCACTTCAATTAGGTGATTATGTCATCACTGAGTGTGGATTTGGTGCAGATTTAGGCTTTGAAAAATATATTGATGTTGTTTCAAGAAACAATGAAATCTATCCAGAAGTTTGTGTTTTAGTCGTTACTTTAAGAGCAATCTTAGAACATGGTAATCAAGATGTTAAGTTGGGTTTTGAAAATGTATTAAAACACTATAATAACATCATTTCTACAAATCTTAACTGTGTTGTTGCTATCAATAAGTTTAATAATGATGATGAAGAGCAACTTAAGGTTTTAGAATTATTACTTAAAGAAAACAATATGCAATTTGCCTATTGTGAAGGTTTTGCAAAAGGTAAATTAGGTTCCTTAGAATTAGCTGAATTAGTAGTTAAATCTTTAGAAAAGAAAGAGTTAAAACCTTTCTATGATATTGAAGATTCTATTAAAACTAAGATTGAGAAAGTAGCTACTAAAGTTTATGGTTGCAAGGATGTAGTTTATTCTGAAAAAGCTGAAGAAGATATTAAGTTAATTGAAAAACTTGGCTTTTCTAATTTCTACATTTGCATGGCTAAAACTCCAAATTCATTCACTGATGACCCTAAGGTTTTAGGTAGAGGTGATGGTTCCACATTACATATTCAAAAAGTTGAATTTAACAGTGGTAGTAAACTTGTTATTCCATATTCTGGTGAAATCATTTTGATGCCAGGATTAAGCAAAGATCCATTGATGAAACATATGGAGGATTTTGAATGATTATCTTAAAAGGTTTTCCAATTAAAAAGGAATTATTAGTTAATGTTAAAGAAGAAAGTAAAAATAAATCTTTAAGTTTTAAGATTTTATTGGATGAAAGTTTTCCTCAAAGTGTAAGTTACGTAAATATGATTACAAAATTACTTACTCAACTTGAGATTCCTTATGAACTTTATAATGTTACCTACACTGAAAAAGATTTCGATTATCTTAAAAGCGTTGGTGATTCCTGCACAATTGTTGCTAGACCACTTAAACAAGATGAAGATAAATATTTAAGTTATATTAAACCGGAAAATGATGTTGATATGGTTAGCTTAGACAATATCGGTCAACTTTATTTAGGCAATTTAAATTTTTTACCTGCCACAAGTATGGCTGTTAAATTGATTGTTGAACATTACAACATTGAATTAACTGGTAAAAAAGTAATGGTTCTTGGTCGTTCAGTTTCTGTTGGATTACCTTGCTTTATGTATTTTCAAAGAAAGAATGCAACAGTTACATTGTGTCATTCAAGAACTAAGAGAGAAGATATTGAAAAGATTGCTCGAGATAGCGATATTATCGTCTTAGCAACAGGAAAACAAAATCTTATTCCAAGAGAATGTTTCAATGATAAACAAATTGTTATCGATTGTGGTTACAATGAAAATGGTCTTGGAGATTTAGGCTTTGTCCCTGAAGATAATGAGCTTTATGCTTACACTCCAGTGCCTGGTGGAGTTGGACCATTAACTATTATTTCATTAGTAATTAACGCTCTTTATTTAAAAAAGTAAAAAAATTTCAAATAAGTTTTTAATTTTTACCTCACTCATGCGATATATATAAGTGAAAGGAGGATATTCTATAGAAATTAAAAACTTATTTTTTTCTTATACAAATAATCGCAACATTTTTGAAAATCTTTCTTTCAAGATAGATATCCCAGGAATGTATTTTATTCTTGGTGAAACTGGATGTGGTAAATCTACACTTTTAAACTTGCTATCAAATTACTTAACTCCTGATAGAGGTGAGATTAATTTTAGAGATAATGAAAAAGTAGTTTGCTTTTTCCAAGACTATAAACTTTTAGATTTTCTTACTGTCTATCAAAATTTAGAACTTGTTCTAGATATAAATGGTGAAATTGATAATAAAGAAAATAAGATTAATTCATTATTAGAAAAGTATGAAATTTTAGAGTTAAAAGATAAATATATCACTGAGATATCAGGTGGCGAAAAAGCCAGAGTTGCATTAATCAGAATGTTATTAATGGATGCAAATATATATTTAGTTGATGAAGCAACAGGTGAACTAGATACTGAAAATGGTTTGAAGTTAATTAAGTATTTAAAAGATTTATCAAAAGATAGGATTATTATCTTTGTCACTCATAATCGTAATTACGCACACAAATTTGGTGATCAAATCTATCAACTTAAGGATAGAAATCTAATTTTGATTAAAGATCGTTTTAAGAAAAAGAATGATAAATTAATTTCTAAAACTCATGATAATGGAGTTATGAAAACTAAGAGTGCATTCTCTTTTGTTAAGAACTTAATGAAGAAAGAAAAATCTAGAATTTTATTAAGCTCATTTTTTATAGCCTTTAGCATGATTTTCATGGTCATTTCAATGTTAGGTCTATTTGGATTCTCTAATTTAGAAGGTAATATTTTTAACTCATTTATCACAAATAATATAGCTTATGTGTCAAGAATTGATGAGATTACTAGTTCTAGTTCTTTAACTTTGAATAAGAAAAATAATTTAACCATTTACGATAAAAACACAATTAAAAGACAATTTAACGATGCTGAGTTTTATCCTAGTTTAGGCTATTTTTTGCCATCGACTTATTCTATTAATTTAGAAGACGAAATATTAAAGATTGGTTTCTACCCTTATTTTGATGTAAACGATGACAATCTAGTTTATGGAAATAAAGAGCTTGAAAAAGTTATTGACGGTAAGGAATTTACATTTACTTACAAGGTAGATAAGAAATTTGAGGATAAAGATAAGAACAATTATGTTTTTAGTTTTGAACAAGATTTAGGAGTTAATAAATTTATTGATGATTTCAGCTTTTTGAATACTCCTGTTGTTTATTACAACTATTTTGTTTTCAAAGATTTAGTTTTTAATACACTATTAGATAACGGAGAATCATCAATAAATCTACAAACGGTTTTTAGTGATGAATACTATGAAAATTCTGAATATTTGAACTATGAAACAATCGTTTATAGTCAGAATAATATCTTGGAAATCAAGAATAATATACCGGAAAGATTTACTTTGACTTCACATGAACTTGAAGTAACTAAATCTTTTAAAACCATAATAACCAATGTCTCTTTAATTGTTTTATTGTTTACAATTATTGTTATATTTAATTGCTTTTTATTTATATATTTTGTGCTTTCCAATTTTTATCATAGAAATAAAAGTTGCTTTGCAATTTTGCTTTCTTTTAATGCAGAAAAGAAATCTTATAAGAATATTTTTAATTCAATTGTTCTTTATATTTCAACAATCACAAGTGCTATTTTTGGTGTGTTTTTAGCAATAGTTTTACCAATTTTATTTATCAGTGTTTCAAGTTTAATCCGATTTTTGAAATTTAATTCATTGATGATAGTTCCAATTATATTGATTTCAATTTTACTAATAGTTTTGATCAACAAACTGGTAGAGCATAAATGTACCAAATCAATTTTGAGAGAAGATTTATTATTGAGTTTGAGGATGGTTTCATGATGATAAAAGTTACAAATTTATATAAGAAATATCCTACAAGTAAGGATTACGTTTTAAAGAATATTAATCTTGAATTTTATGATTCAGGTATCTTTTTCATTGTCGGTAAATCTGGTAGTGGCAAATCTACATTAATTAACATTCTATCTTTGTTGGATTCAAATTTTGATGGAGAGCTTTCCATTAATGATCAAAATATAAAAGAGCTTAGTGAAGAGAAAAGAGAAAACTTACGCTTTAGTTTAATGAGTAACTCATTCCAACAAGCAGTTATTTCTGACTATGATAGTGTTTATTGTGATTTAAAAAATATCCTTTATTTAACAAATAATGATGAAGTTGAAATTAAAAATGTAATAACTTCGCACCTTGAAAGATTTGGACTTCGAGATAGGATGAATACTTTAGGTAAGAATTTATCTGGTGGTGAAAAGAAATTAGTTTCTTTAATCAAAAGTGTAATTTTAAAACCTCAGATTCTTTTTTTAGATGAACCTACTGCAGGTGTTGACGATAAGCATATTGGAATTGTTTTAAAGTTTTTAGAAGAATATTCTAAAGATCACTTAGTTATTGTTATTACTCATAATCCTTTCTACAAAAAATATGAAAATGTCATTTACATCAAAGACGGTGAAATTAAGTCGGTTTCCTATAAAAACGAGAAGAATATTGTAATCATCAAGAAAAATAGAACTAAATTGAAACTTAAAGTCTATTTTCAATTAGCTTTTCAGAATATAAAAAACCATTTAAGGACTTTATTAATTTCATTATCTTCCTTTAATGTTGCACTATTATGTGTTGGTTTTATATTTGTACTTTTGTCTGGTGTAAATTCTGGAATTGTAAATAGTCTAGGCAGTTCATTAACTGATAATTCAGTTATGATGGGACATAAAAGCGATATCTTAATTAATCCAAATAATCGAAATCTTAGTGTTAAAGAAGTTGAATCGATTTCTACTAGATTGAGTGATCACGTTATGTCTACAGGGATTTACTATGAGACTGAAATTGATAGTATGTTTGATATAGCTGAATTTTATATTGAAACTAAAAATCATGATTTAGATTTGACCGGATTGAAGTTAGAAAACATTAATAAATTTTCAAATACATATTTTCTTGATGAACCATTAACTTTAAGTAATGATGAAATTGTTTTAGAAGTTCCCCAAAATATGCTATCCATCTTCCTAAATTGTTTTGATGTAAAGAATGTCTACGATTTTGATAATTTTTTTGAAACTAATAAAGTTTACTTGAATATGGAGATTGAAAATGAAGAATGGAATTATGTATTTCATGATTATTCACCAAGGATTAAAAGGCTAATTTTTGGTGATAGTTATATGATTTATCATAGTAATTCAGCTTTCAATAAATACTTTTTTGAAGATGAACTTCAATTAGATTCATCACATGTTTATGGTGAAAATGATTCTCCTTGGTTTCTGTTAAACACAGGTGTTATTACGGTTAAAAATGATCACTTGATTGATTTCTATATTGATTTCATGGCTGATAAAATGCTTAGTGAATTTACATTTTCAATCGTTAGGAAAGAGAAAGAATTTAGCACTATCAAGGTTATGCCAAAGAGTTATCAGGATTTGAGTAGCAAAGTTATTGAAGAAGTTCAATTTTCAAACAGAAACATTATTAGTTATTCTATTAATAACAGTATTTATACCAGCGGTGGAAATGACTTGTTCTCTGGATTTAATAAGAACATTTTCTTGTCTAATAAACTTGATGAGTTAAATGCAATTGTAGATGATAACAGCTATTCAGAAGAAAATTTATTTAGTTTTCAGCTTAATGACATTAAAGTATCAGATGATGTAGTGAAAGGTAGTTTACTCGGAAATACAGATAACAACAATGTCATTTTTGATTCTAATTTAGATGTTTCAACGATAATAGATGGTGAAATCTTTACAGATAGTAATGAAGTTGTTATATCTAAGTCTTTAGCAAATAAACTAAATATTTCTTTATCTGAAATTGATATAATCAATGGAATAATTCTTTCCAATATTGAAACATTAAGTAATGATAAATTTCATAATATTTTTGACTATTTTCAACTAAAAGTAGTAGGAATTACTGATGAAGAAAGATACGTGTTTTATCAAAATCCTTATTTTCTTGGAGGACTTCTATTTGCATATTCTGAACTTGATAATTCAAGTTACTTAACTGATTCAGTATTATTCACTTGTAGGGAAAATACCAATAAAGAAGTTCTAAAAAGCTTGATTGATCTTTATGGAGATGATTATTACTTTGAGATTCCATTGCTTGATTTGAAAAACAACATAAAATCAACCATTTCTTATATTGTTATTGGACTATCGATTTTTGCAGTCATTTCATCAGTTATAAGTGTTTTCTTGATTAATTCCAGTTTGTTATTTATTTCTGAAATTAATCGTCGGAAAAACGAAATATTAATGATTTATGGTTATAAGCAAAAAGATATTTTCAAAGTTCAACAACTGCTTTTAGGAGTGATATGTTTCTTCAGTTTCATCACTTCTTCTATAGGAACCTCAATTTTGAATATAGTGGTTAACAAAGCACTATTTGATGAACTAGGAGCAAACGTGGGATTTAATTTTTTACCTTACTTAATTGTATTTATTGTCACAATTATCAGTTTTGTTATTTTAACTTTAGTCATGTTACGTAATTTGAAAAGAGAAAAACACACGAAATATCGGCGATTTAAGTAAATTTGTATATATAAATAATAATAGTAATTTGTTAAAATAAAGCCGATTTTTAATAAGGTAATAAAAATATGTCATTAAAAGCAGGTATTGTTGGTTTACCAAACGTTGGTAAATCTACACTTTTTAACGCTATCACACGAAGCCATGTATTGATGGAAAATTATCCATTCGCAACAATCGAACCAAATAATGGTGTTGTTATGGTTAACGATCCTAGATTCGATAAATTAGTTGAATTGTTCCATCCTAAAAAAGAAGTTAGAGCAACTTTTGAATTCACCGATATTGCTGGTTTAGTTAAAGGTGCAAGTAAAGGTGAAGGTTTAGGAAACCAATTCTTAGGTAACATCAGACAAGTTGATGCAATCATTCACGTTGTTCGTTGCTTTGAAAATCCAGAAATCATTCACGTTGAAGGTAATGTTGACCCAATCAGAGATATTGAAACAATAAATATGGAATTGATTATGTCCGACTACGATTTACTTCAAAAACGTTACGACAAGATTTATAACAAAGCAAAGTCTACTCGTGATAAAGATTCTGTTTTCGAAGTCGATTTAATCACAAAGTTACTTCAAAAGCTCAACGACGGTTGCATGTTGAAAGATGTTCAATTCACTTTTGAAGAAAGACAACTTATTTCTTCATTCAACTTACTTACAATCAAGCCAACTATTTATGTTGCAAATGTTGATGAAGAAACTTATTCTGACCCTACACAAAGTGAACATTACAACAAAGTTGCAGAATATGCAAAAGCTCATGATTCAGAATGCATTGCTATTTGTGCTTCAACAGAATGTGAATTAGCTGCTCTTCCATATGAAGAAAGAACATCATTCTTAGAAATGTTGAATGTTACAATGTCAGGTTTGGATAGGATTACATTAAGTGCTTATCATCTTTTAAATCTTAAGACATTCTTCACAACTGGTGCTGATGAAGTTAGAGCATGGACTTTCACAGATGGAATGACTGCTCCTCAATGTGCTGGTATCATTCATACAGACTTTGAAAAAGGATTCATCCGTGCAGAAGTCTACAGCTATGACGATATTGTTGAGTACAAGACTGAACAAGCATTGAAAGCAGCAGGTAAGATTGAAACAGTCGGTAAAGACTACAAAGTTAAAGATGGTGATTGCTTATTCATCAAATTTAACGTTTCCAAGTAAAGTATGAAAAGAGAATATTTAATAGGTCATTCCTATGATATTCATAGGTTTGATGACAAAGGTGATTTTATCCTATTAGCACATGTAAAGATTCCAACAGAAAATCTTTCAGTTATTGCTCATTCAGACGGTGATTGTTTACTTCATTCATTATCTGAAGCAATATTATCTGCTTTAGGATTAAATGATATTGGTTACTATTTTCCGGACAACAGCGAAGATACTTCAAACATGGATTCAAGAGAAATCTTGACCTTTGCATTATCTGAGATGAGAGAAAGAAACTATGAAATTAACAATGTTGTTATTCATATTGCCTTGGAAAAGCCCAAATTAAGTAAATATAAATTAGAAATTAAAAAATCTTTGGTTGAACTACTTAATTGCGAAGAGGAATATATTTCAGTTTTAGCTGGTACTGAGGAAAATATCGGAGCAATTGGTCAAGGTTTAGCAGTAAAAGTAACCAGTACAGTTATGTTAAGAAAGGAAACAAACAATGGAAATTAGTGAAGCTATTATTTCTAAAATCAAAGAAATATTAACTAACGTTATTAATCAAGAAGTTAGCGATAATGAAATTATCTTAACTAAGAATAAAGATAATGTTCATGGTGATTATTCTTCCAACGTTGCTTTGAAGTTTGCTAAGAGAGCAAGTATGAAACCAATCGATTTAGCAAATGAAATTCATAACAAATTGAATGTTGAAGGTGTTGAAAAAGTCGAAGTCGCAGGCATCGGTTTTATCAATTTTTATCTTTCTCAAGATCTTTTAGGTTCTATTATCAAAGACATTTGCACTCAAAAAGATAATTACGGTCAAACAACAGTCGAAAATCCAGTTAAAGTAAATTTGGAATATGTTTCCGCAAACCCAACTGGTTATTTACACTTAGGTCATGCTCGTGGCGCCGCTTTAGGTGACGCAATGGCTAGAATTATGAAAAAAGCTGGTTATGATGTTACAAGAGAATACTACATCAATGACGCAGGTCACCAAGTTGAGATGCTTGCTAAATCTTTGATGGTTAGATACCAGCAAGCTTTAGGTCTTAAAAACAGAATGCCTCATGATGGCTACCACGGTGAAGAGATCAAGATTGTTGCAAAAACCTTAGTCGAAAAATATTATGATAAGTATGCTGAAAAGAACGAAAGCAATCTTAACTTCTTTAAAGAGAATGGTATTAAATTCCTTTTAAATCAAATCGTCTTAGATTTGAAGGAGTTCAGAGTTGATTTCGATGTTTTCACATCAGAAACTTGGGTTAGATCAACAGGTAGAATTCCAAATGTCTTAGAGAGATTAAAGAATTATTGCTACGTTTCAGAAGGTGCAACCTTCCTTAGGACTACTGATGAATCCTTGAACTTAAAAGAAAAGGATGACAAGGATAGAGTCATCGTTAAATCTGACGGTAGTTATGCATATTTCTTACCAGATATTGCTTACCATGATTACAAGTATGAACGTGGTTTCGACAAGTTAGTCACATTACTTGGTGCAGACCATCATGGTTACATCGCAAGATTGAAAGCTGCTATGAAATGTTTAGGTCATAATCCAGATGATTTAATCATTCCACTCGTTCAAATCGTTAGACTTTTCAAGAACGGTCAAGAATTCAGAATGAGTAAGAGAACTGGTAATGCAATCTCCATGAGAGAACTTATCAATGAAGTTGGTGTTGATGCTACAAGATATTTCTTCGTATCAAGAAGTGGTTCTCAACATTTAGATTTCGATATTGGCTTAGCAAAGACTTTAGGTAATTCAAACCCAGTCTACTATGCACAATACACTCATGCTCGTTTCACTTCAATCTTAGAAAAAGGTAGAGAAAAAGGCTACACAGATTACGATTACAAATCAGATTTGTTAGTTAGCGAAGAAGAAAAGACATTGATGAAGACATTATCTGATTTTCCAAATGTTATCAAAGATTCTGCAGAAACTTATGAGCCTTACAAGATTTGTAACTATATCCAAAACTTATGTCAAGTCTTAAATTCATTTTATCAGAAGCACAGAGTCATCAATGATGATGAAAAAGAACTTACTTTACAACGTTTAGGTTTGGTTTATGCCACCAAGATTGTTTTAAAGAATGCTCTCGAGTTGATTGCCGTCTCTGCACCAGATAAAATGTAATGTAAGTTTAATTAGTGAAATTTCAATAATGTTATAATTAAAGAAGCGGAGGATTAAGATGAGTAATCAAATTTCAATGATCGATGCAGCTTATGAAATCGTAGAGAAAAATGGTGTCATTTCTTTCAATGATTTGGTTGAACAGGTCAGAATTAAGTGTGGAATGACTGAAGCAGAGATGATGGAAAAGATTTCCAAGCTTTATACAAACTTATCTCTTGATTCAAGATTTGTAAATTTAAGTCTCAACAAATGGGATTTATCTATTCGTCATGATTTCAACACTGTACACGAAGAAGTTAAGGACTTAGACGCTGAAGGTGAAGATAAAGTTCTTGACTTGGTCGATGAAGAAGAACAAGAAGATGAAGATCTTGAAGAGACTTCTTCAGAAACAACAGATGAAGATAATAATGATAATTTTTTAGTAAGTAATACGGAAGGAGAATAATTATTATGGCACTAGAAAACATGACTAAAATGCTCAATAAGGCATTCAATGAGCATTATGCTGTTGCTCAATTCAATATTAACAACGTTGAATGGGCTAAGGCAATTTTACAAGAATGCCAAAGAACAAGCACACCTGTCATTTTAGGTTGTACAGAAGGTGCAGCAAAATACATGGGTGGTTGGAACACTGTCGTCGGCCTTGTTAAAGGTTTAATCAAAGACTTAAACATCACAATCCCAGTCGCATTACACGTTGACCACGGTTCTTCATATGATTGCTGCAAAGCTGCAATTGATGCTGGTTTCACATCAGTTATGATTGATGCTTCACACTTCCCAATCGAAGAAAACATCAGAATCACAAAGTCTGTTGTTGATTATGCACACGCAAGAGGTGTTTCTGTCGAAGCAGAATTAGGTAGAGTTGCAGGTCAAGAGGACGGTGCAGTCGCTGCTGAAAGTATGTATGCTATTCCAGAAGAATGTGTCGCATTAGTTAGAGAATCTGGTGTTGACTTCCTTGCTCCTGCATTAGGTTCAGTTCACGGTCCATATCATGGTGAACCACACCTCGGTTTCAAAGAAATGCAAGAAATCGCTGATTTAATCAAGATCCCATTAGTTTTACACGGTGGTTCCGGTATTCCAAATGATCAAATCCAACGTGCTATCTCTTGTGGTACATCCAAGATTAATATCAATACCGATTGCCAAATCGCATGGACAAAAGTTGTTAGAGAAGTTTTAGCTAACGATGACAAAGTCTACGATCCTAGAAAGATCATCGGTCCTGGTGCAGAAAAAGGTATCAAGGCTGTTGTCTTAGATAGAATTACAGTCTTCGGTAGCTTAGGTAAAGCTGCTGAATAATCAAATTTAACACTAATTATTGGTCAGATAAAAAGAAGGCTTCGGTCTTCTTTTTTCATTGCTTGAATAGATAAATAATAAATTATATTATTTGCATTTATTTTTATTCATAAATCAATATAATAGTATTTAGTTTGATATAATTTTATTAATTCAGATTGTTTTTGTAAGGAGAAATATTTCTATGGCAAAAGTCGAAGAAAAGATTAAGAAACCTAAAATTAAAAAAGCAAGTTTAACAGTTGCAATCATTACATTCCTTGTATCAATTGTTATTTTCGGTTTTATTTTCTTTGTTCCAATGAACACATTTACACTTGATAGTAATTCTTATCTTTCAAGTCAATTCTTGGGTCAAGCACTTTTAGATAGTCAACTTGCACCAGATAAATTTTTTGCAATGTGGGGTAACGTCAAGAGTCTTAGCATCGTAGAACACCTCTACTTATGGATTATGGTTTGTCCAATCGTTTCTTCCTTAATTGCTATATTTGCAAGAAAGATTAGATTCATCCAAATCATCAACTTATTATTCTTTGTTGCTTCTGGTCTTGCACTTGTTTTATACACACAACCATTAGTTGATTCTGTTCTTTCATCAACAACATACAGTTACTATTTCTTATATGGTAGATTTGTACCATTTGTTGGTGCATTATTAGCACTTTTAAATGCAGAATTAGTTAGATAATTCTTCATTAAAATTACAATTTAAACTGCTGCAATTTCGTAGCAGTTT
>ENA-OOWN01000422-OOWN01000422.1-human-gut-metagenome-genome-assembly--contig:-NODE-422-length-36675-cov-154.157701_pt1 | contig 36675 bp, 34 predicted proteins | sample MGYA00241406_ERZ501319 | MGnify/ENA primary metagenome ERZ501319 (study PRJEB25962, sample SAMEA2042734) | human gut metagenome | biome: human gut; feature: human-associated habitat; material: faeces... | reverse complement strand
AATACTTTTTTAATGTAATTTTTATAAACTGGACAATTGTAGATTTAGTATAATTTAGCAGTATGAAATTTAGCATTGTTATTCCAGTTCGTAACGGTAAAAAATACATCGCAAGAGCAATCGATTCAGTACTTATTCAATCATACACAAACTATGAATTGATTGCTGTTGATAACAATTCTACCGATGGAACTTTAGATATATTAAAAGAGTACAAAGATATTAAATTGCTCACTTTCAACGAACCAGATAAGAAGATTTCCTTCGCTGTTGCTGAAGGTTGTAAAGTTGCCACTGGGGACTATATTTTATTCTTAGATAGTGACGATTACTTTGAAATTGATGCTTTAGAAAAATTAGCAAAGCTCATCAAAGATGAAGATATCATCTGTTATTCATACAACTATGTAGTTGATGATTCTAAACGTCCAATCGCTATTCCTAAGAAAGAATACGTTGGTACTGATGCAATTCATGAATTATTATCAAAACTTTATTTTGATGAACATTCTTTTGGTACATTCAAGTATTTACCAATATTCAGATGGGTTAAAGCTTGTAAACTTGAGAAAGTTCAAGAGTTTTTAGATAAGTATTCTTCAATGAATTTAGATAAGTATGAAGACTTAGTTTTCACCTTCGAAATGGTTGCAAGAAGTAATGTTATCAGAACTTATAATATTCCTCTTGTTAACTATTTCCAAGTACCATTATCAAATTCTAAATTGATTGATAACAACGCTCCATATGAAGAGCTTTTAAATTTAAGAAAGACTATCAAAGGTTATTTATTCGACTTTGCTGATAGATACAATCTTAACAAAGAAGTTTTTGCTACAGTTGACTTTGAAATTTCTAATAACTATCTCTCAAAATATATCATGAGTCATGGTTATAAAGATAGTAAGAGGTTATTTAAAAAGATTCAAAAAGATGAAGATTACAAGTTACAGAAGAATCTTTGCAGAGCAAAGAAAGATAGCTACAAGAAGAAATGCTATTTCATCTGTACTAAGTTAAATTTCTTCTATCCAATTTATAAAAGGTTTAAAGATAAAAACAAATGATGAACTCAGTTATGAGAGTAACGAGGAACACCCTCGCTCCATATAAAGCCATAGCAATGTTTATGTGCTTTTTGAGAGCAGTATTCTTTTGCGTGAAATCAAATACCATTGTAAACGTTGCTGTTTTAGGTATTACTTGCCTCTTCGGTTTGTACTGCTTCATCTTTGACTTGAAGAATAATAAAGAAAGATTGATCTACGGTATATTTACTTTAGTCGGTTTGGCTATGTACTTTTTAACTGAGAGTATCATCTTCTTAGTAGTAGCAATTTCAGGTATTATCTTTAAAAATGTTTCTTTAAAAAATATATTTAGAGTAGGCTTTATTTCAATAATCATAATTCTCTGTTTCTTCTACTTCTTATCTTTGTTTGGCTACAACGCAGAGAATTCTTATCATGATCCAGAAAGAGGTTGGAGATACTCATTAGGTTTCAACAATACCAACATTCCTCCAACATTATTCTGCTTTGCAGTTCTTTTTTACTACAACTACAAAGGAAGTATTGGAATTAAGGATTTCCTTATTTTCACTGGTATTGAGACAATGTTATTCCTTTTAACCGATTCAAGAACTTCACTTATTTTCTACATCTTAATCATCCTATTCATGCTTTTAGCCAAGGTTGTTAAAGTCAATAAATGGGTTTGTATCATATTATTCTCATTAATTTTCGTATTCTTTATTATGAGTTACATTGGTGGAATCTATCTTTACAACACACCTTTAGATAAGTTGATGTCAATTCGTTTATCGTTGATTCATCGTGTTTTACAGCATGAAATGCATCTTAAAAACTGGTTCTTTGGTGAATACTTTGATTTTCCACTTGATAATATGTACATCAATTTAATTTACGATCAAGGCTTAATTTTCACCTTCATGTTCTTGGGTTTTATCGCTGCAACCGCATATATTGTTAGCAAGCATTTCAACAGAAAGATGATGACAGTATTCTCATTATTATTTGTTGGTTTACTTTGCTATTCATTCTCAGAAATATACATGAGAAGTTTCTTATCATTCATCTTCATAATTCCACTTGCTTACTTCAACACCATGTTTGAAAACGAATTTACTAAAGCTAAATTACTTCTTGATTACGATAAAAGATATGTTTCTAAGAAGAAAGATATCAACGATTTCACTTCATTAAAAGGAGTTGAACATGTCTAAAGTGGTTATGTGTCTCTGCTCTCATAAGAAAGCAGAATTTCCTAAGGATGAGATTTACGTTCCAATTATTGTTGGCTCTGGAAAAGAAGATAAAGAATTAACTTCACTTTATCAAACCGACGATAAAGGAGAAAATATCTCTGAGAAAAACAGTAACTATTGCGAGTTAACTGCTTTGTATTATGCATGGAAAAATCTTGATTATGATGTAATTGGTTTAGTTCATTACAGAAGATTATTCTTAGATAAAAATTCTTCTAAGAAGAAAATTGAGAATGCTATTAAGAAGGAAACAATTGAGAAGTTACTTTCTGAATATGATTTCATTCTCCCTAAAAAGAGAAATTATTACATCGAATCTAATTATTCTCACTACATTCATGCTCATCATCAAGAACCTCTTGATGAAACAAGAAAAATTATTGAAGAGAAGTATCCAGAATATTTAGAATCTTTCGACAAACATATGAATAAGAGCTCTGGTCACTACTTCAACATGTTTATTGCAAAGAAAGAAACTGCAGATAAGTTCCTAACTTGGATGTTTGATATTCTTTTTGAACTTGAAAAGAGAGTAGATTTATCTAATTACTCCAAGAATGAAAAACGAGTTTTTGGATTTATCTCAGAACTTCTCTTTGATGTTTACATCAATGCAAATAAACTCAAAGTTCATGACCAAAAATATGTTTTCTTAGAAAAACAAAATTGGTTTAAGAAGATATTTAACTTCATCAAGAGAAAATTTGTTAAAGTTGAAAAGTAGAATCTTTATTGGTCGAACCGGTAAAGGTTCTTTTCTTTTAAAGAAAATTAGAATCAAAAATCCTGAAGGAATTTTGTTTACTTCAGGATAGGTTAGTTAAATTATTGATTCTTTCTTAAGATAATCTTTCTAAGTTTATTTCTAACTCTTTGCCAGAAAGTTTTATCAGTGACATTAACTCTGACACATTTATATTTAAGATGATTGTGGAAAACATAAACGGTCAAAAGTGTTTCGGAGAGATAACCAAAGACTCTCTTGTAGTTACCTTCGTAGTTTTCTGGGTGGATATATTTTTCTAAATCATCGAAGAGATCGAAAAGCCATTTTGCGTAGTTATCAAAAACTTCTTTCTTAGCGATGAACATGTTGAGTAAGAAAGTTCTATTTCCAGCCATTACTTCATCGTAAGTTTTTAGATAATCTGGGTGAATTCTTTTCATTGATTCACGAAGCTTTTTAACGTCCTCTTCGTGGCAGAATTCGACTCTATTTGTGAAACAATTACCATATATTTTATAGAGTTTAGTTGTGATAATATCATGATTTCTAAGATCCTTTTCAATCTGTTTAGTGTTGTAGAAATTCTTAGGATTAAAGAAATAACTCTTGGAGAAATATCTTCTGTAGTGGGCTAAACCAACAACATCTGAATCCTTATCATTTTTCCAAATCCAGTAGTAAGCTGTGAGTTCACAGTAATAAGGATTTTTCTCGTGGATATTAATTTCTGAATCATCGTAAAAGTCTGCCTTACAATCTTTTGCACCGACTTTGAAATAGTAATAATTATCAGGTAAAGTGAAATTTTCAGGTAAGGCTTTATGTCCGACTGTGTAAATTCTTAATTTCATATTTCTAATACATCATCCTCTTTTTCACATTCTTTGAGCTTCAAGAATAAGTTCATCATATCTTCTTCGGTATGTAAATTAAGTTTTGGCATATGGAAGTAATAATAGATATAAGCAAACTTTGTAATCTTCTTGTAGTCTTTTTCGTCAAAACGTTTTCTAACGTTATAAAGGTAATTTTCTAAGAAGGAAAATTGAAATTCTTTACCTTCTAAAGGTGCACCTTCAAAGAAGGTTTTGCCACGAGCTTTAAGGGTAAAATTACCAAGAACTGGACCTCTTTTTGCATAAAAACGTACAATTTCTTCAATAACATTGGCTTTTAAAGAAATTGAGGCGTTATCATCAGTCAAGATTGGTCTGATATATTGCTGTAAATTAACTAAGTCTTTAGAAAATTTAGAGAATGTTAATGCAACATTTTTATCTACATTAATAATTGCCATAAAATCTCCTTTGTGTTTTCAAAATTATATAAAAATGAATTAGATTATTGATAAAATATTAGCAGACTTTAAGCAGTCAGGAAATTTATATGTCACACGAAATCAAAAAAGAAAAAGCTATTATTTCAGCATGCCTTTGTAATGTTAATTGCAGATACGATGGGAAGGTTGTCAAATCTGATTTGTACAAAAAACTTTCTCAATATTTTGATTTGGTTTTAGTCTGCCCAGAAGTTATGGGTGGTATGAAAACCCCTCGTTTACCATCGGAAATTGTCTGCTCAGATGAGGATATTATCTACAATCCTAACACACCATTTTTGGAAGCTTTTGCTAATTTCAAAATCTTAAATAACAAAGGTAAAGATAACACAACTTTCTTTATTTCGGGTTGTAAAATGGCTTCTCATTTAGCCGAAATCAATAATTGTAAATATGCTTTCTTAAAAGAAAAATCTCCTTCATGTGGTGTTAAATACAGATATGATGGCACTTTTAGCAAGAAGTTAGTTAATCACGGAGGTTTACTCTCCTACTGTTTGAATAAGAATATAAAAATCATCTCTTCAGAAGATATTGATGCATTCTTAGAAGAGTATAAAAAGGAGGTTGAAAATGGCTAATTACAAAACTTTAAAAGTAGCTGGAATTGAAATTCCTAATCGCTATTTTCTTGCTCCTTTAGCAGGTTATACCGACTTAGCTTTTAGAAAGATTTGTGCTGAACATGGTGCTGGTTTAGTTTACACAGAGATGATTTCAGCAAACGCACTTTTCTACAATTCTAAAGATACACTAGCAATGGTTAGAGAAACTCAAAATGATGAAGGCTTAGTTGCCTTGCAACTTTTTGGTGGAGAAATTGATCATATTTTAAAAGCAATAGAAATCTTGGAAGCAAATGGAAAGTATGATTTTCTTGATATCAATTTAGGTTGTTCTGTCCCTAAGGTTTTGAAGCAACACGCCGGTTGCTATCTAATTGACAAACCAGAAATTCTTGAGGCAATGCTTGAAGCAATCGTTAAGAAATCTTCTAAACCTGTTATTGTTAAGACAAGAATTGGTATTGATGATAATCATATAAATATATTTGACAACTTAAAGATATTTGAAAAAGTTGGAGTTCAAATGGTTGCTTTACACGGAAGAACTAGAAAAGCTTTATTCTCTGGAAAGAATAACTTTGACATCATCAAAGAAGTTAAAGCTAAAGCAAATATTCCTGTTGTTGCTAATGGAGATATCAACTTGGATAACTTCCAGGAAGTTTTAGATTACACCAAAGCAGATGCAATCATGCTTGGCAGAAATGCTATCGGAAATCCAAATATTTTCACGCAAATGTGTGATAAAGAACTTGGTAACGAAGTTTTATCACCAACTTTTCACGAACAAGTTTTAGATTTTAAGAAACAGAATGAATACTACATCTCTTCACGTGGTGAAGAGAGATTTATCAATATTATTAAAGGATACGGTCCACACTTTTTCAGAGGATTTTCCATCAGTAAAGCAATTAGATCAACTTTGGTTACTTTGAAAAATATGGATGAGTACTACAAATTTATTGATGATTTACTCCAATTGAATAATCAGGATGAAAGGAGGAAAGTTAATTAATGAGATTACCATACTTTGTTTATGATGTATTGACTACATTGAATAAAAAAGGTTATGCAGCTTATGTTGTTGGTGGTGCCTGTAGAAACTATTTCCTCAACCAACCAATTCATGATTATGATGTCACAACTTCAGCAGCTCCTGAAGTTGTTAAAGCAATCTTTGAAACTAGATATTTAGTTGTCGAGACTGGATTAAAACATGGAACAGTCACTTTAGTTAATGACAGTAAGCATCAAGTTGAAGTCACTACTTTTAGAAAAGACTTAGCTTACGAAGATAATAGACATCCTAGTGGTGTCGTTTATGTCTCAGATTACATCGAAGATTCAAAAAGAAGAGATTTCACAATCAACGCTTTGTATTACGATGTAGTCACCAATCAATTCCTTGATCCAACCAATGGTAAAAAGGATATTTACGAAAGAAAAATTAGGTGCATAGGAAATCCAGATGATAGATTTAAAGAGGATGGATTAAGAATCTTAAGAGCAATCCGCTTTGAATCATGTTTAGATGGATTTGAAATTGAAGAAGAAACATACAATGCAATATTTAGAAATAAAGATTTATTAAACAACATTGCTTATGAAAGAATCAGAGAAGAATTCAACCGAATTCTTCTTAGTAACAACGTCGAAAAGATTGTTAAAAAATACTTTGATATCTTCAAAATCTTCATTCCTGAATTTGAAGCTTGCAAAGATTTTCAACAGAAAAGCAGATATCATAAATATGATGTTTTAACACACGTTTTAAAAGCATGTGATTATGTTAAACCATCACTCAGTTTAAAACTTGCTGCAATATTGCATGATATTGCAAAACCTTTAGTTGCTAAACCCAATCCAAAAAATCCAGCAAGATTGCAATTTATCGGACATGAATATGCGTCTGCAGATTTAGCAGTTACTATTTTGAACAGATTGCACTATGACAATAAAACCGTTAGAAAAGTTGAAGCATTAATCAGAGCTCATGATAGACTTCTTCGCCCTGACAAAAGAAAAGACTTTGCTAAACTTCTTCCATTAGTTGGTAAGTACAACATTTTGGACTTGATCGAACTTAAAAGAGCTGATGATTTGGCACATAAAGATGATTTAAGTTTAAATAAGAAATACAATGAACTCTATAGAGTTGGAAAAGACTTTGTTTCTAACACAGGTGCTTTGCAGATTTCTGATTTGAAAATTAATGGCAAGGTTTTAATCGATTTAGGTTTCAAGCCTGGTGCTATATTCAAAACTATTCTTTATGATGTCTTAAATAGAGTTGTTTTAAACGAACTTGAAAACACTCTTGAAGCAGAAACTGAATACGTAAAAACAAAATATAAGATTTAAGGTTGGAGTAACATCTGACCTTTTTTCTGTGTAATATTGCTGATATTCAAGAGGACAAAAATGCCTTTTGTATATGAAAAAATAGGACATTATAATTGACAATGACAATTTGAACATGTATATAATTTTCAAGGAGGCTACTTTAGTTTATCTAAAGTTGAAAGCTTATGAACCCAAGTACACTCTCAAAAGTGAAGATAGTTCTGTCACTTTCAGTTAATTTCTTTGCACTTATTTTGATGCTAATTCCATTTATTGGCGGATTTGCTGGAATGGCAGATTCAACACTGCAAAGTTACTTTCTTAGCATTGAAGTATTTCTACTAATTTACTTTGGTTTGAGATATTTTATAAGAGCTAATTATCATTCATCTTATTCAAAAATTTATCCAATTGTCGATTTATCATCACTAGTAGTCTATACAGTGTTTTATCTCTCATTGGCAAATTTCACTACAAAAACTAATTCATATGATGTAAATTTATTGAGAGGTTTAGTTTATTTTGATGCTGGATTACCATCTTTGGTCTACTTACCTTTAATCTTTTTGAATACAAAAGATATTTATGAAGAAAGATTAAAGAAAATCTGGTCATATATCGGACTTGAAGCATTAGCTATTCCAGTTATGATTTTTATCTTACTAACCACATTAACAAGAGTAGGCAATGCATTTAGATTTGAATTAAACTACACTCAAGTCTTAATTATTCCAGCTATTATTGTTTCGGTTTATCTATTTATCAAATTAAGAATTCCAACAAAAAGAGTTACTTTAACTAATGAATTTAGAATTAATTCGATTAGACAGACATTAAAAACTCTAAATTACTCAGGCTTTGGTTTTACAATTATTTCACTTTTATGTTTTCTTTCATTCACTCTTTTTATCAAAGACGAATATGCTAGAGATTCAGTAATTCACTTTGCAAATACCTTAGGAGTTATGTCTCTTGTTTTATTCCTAGTTGCACTTGGCTTCTATATTGCAGGTTCAAGAATCTCTGAAAAATACATGATAAAAGGAAATTTAACTTTACTTTCAGCATCCTTAATTTTCAGTTTGATGATCGCTCAACTTTTCTTATATCTTAAGTATTTCAGTTTCACCGCTCATCATCCAAATACTTATTACTTAGATATCTTAGGATTATCAATTATTTACGCACTTCTCTTTAAGGAATTTATCAGACAAGCACTCAACAATAAAAACAGTGTAAAACTTGTATTTTTAGTTTTCTTATTAATGCTTTTATTGTTAACAGCAATCACATTTTTCTCAATTGCATATGTTTTCTTAACAACTTACATCCTCACAATTGTTGATTTCCCACTTATTGTTTCACAAGTAATTGCATACGTATTCTTTTTATTCATCGCTAGTTCAGCAATGTATGAATACTTGAATAACTACAAATATTTCTACGCTTCAATAAGAAGCGATAATAATTAAGGAGGAATTGATATGAATAAGAAGTTTTATATTCTTCCAGCAGTTGTTTCGTTATTATCTATCTCATCTTGTGGTGTTAATACAGATTATTTCATAAAGATTAATCTTCCTAATGAGCTCTTCATGGCAAATAGAGTAACCTATACTACGTACAATAGAGATAAGAAGAAAGTTGCATATATAACAAATCGAAGAAACATCTTTAAGTTAATTAATCTTTATGAATCAACATCATATTATCCTTTTGCAGAAAGTGTTGAGTTAATTGAAACAGACATCTCAACCGTGACTTTTGAAATGGATAATGAAGAATTTACTATTAGAGAGTGTCATTCATATATTTCTTTTAATTATTCACCATGGTACTCTTATAATTTCGAGCCTCTTATGAATCTCCATCAATTTGAGAGGGAGGGTTATTTAGAAGATGGTCAAGATGAAGAGCAAACAGATTCAAGCTCTGAACTTACTGGAGAGGAGGTAATTTACAATGAAAAATAAATTTTTAGCAATGCTAACAATTTTACCTTCTTTATTTAGCACAACAAGTTGCGTTAGATATGATTGGGATACTAATAACTGGATCAATTTAGATGTAGAAGCTAAACATCCATTTGGTAGTTATAACAATATGAAACTTGAAATATATAAAAGTTCAACTCTTCAAGAAAGTTATACTTGTAGTGATTGGGGAACTGTTGATCTATTTATTGAACATATTGAATCACAGAAAGTTTCTCCATTTGTTGTTGATTTACCTTCTGAAGTTTATATCTACACTGTGAAAATTGAACTAAACGGAGAGGATGAAGGTGAAATTTATACATCAAATCTTGAGTATTATCTTTCATTGGATGGAATTAAAGGTTATCTTGTTCAAGATGGAGATGCCCATGTCACATATGATGAGTTTATGGCTAATTTATTCACTCTCATTGAAGAAACAGCAGATAATCTTACTAAATTTAACTGAACTTAAATCTCTTTGAATTAAAATTTAAGTAATTCAAGGAGATTTTTTATATGAAAGAAAATACTTTTGGAATTAGAAGGTGGTTCTCAGTAGTCATTGCAGGTCTCGTTGGTCAGTTTGCATGGACTATTGAAAACATGTATTTGAATAGGTATGTTTTCTACTTAACTCAAAGTACTGATTACATCCCTGTAATGGTTGCTTTAAGTGCAATTGTGGCAACAGTAACTACATTATTCATGGGTGCTTTAAGTGACAGAATCGGTAGAAGAAAACTGTTTGTTGCAATAGGTTATATCCTTTGGGGAATTTCTATTGTTCTATTTAATGTTGTTAAACCAGAGAATTTTACATCTGCAACACTTGCTAACAGCTTATTTTTAAGCGGAACAATGGTCATTGTTCTTGATTGTGTCATGACATTTTTTGGTTCGACATCAAATGATGCCGCATTCAATGCATTTGTTACAGACAACACAACCAATGAAAATAGAGGTAAGGTTGAATCAGTTATTTCAATTTTGCCTATTGTCAGCATGCTTGTAATTTTCGGCGGTTTCAATTTCTTAACTACTGGTAAAGAACCAAGATGGGATATTTTTTTCTGGATATTTGGTGTTTTAACATTCTGCTGTGGTATTGGAATGTTTTTCTTACTTCCTAAAGATATCTGTAAACCAAATAAAAATGAAAAGTATTTAATTTCAATTTTTTACGGCTTCAGACCATCTGTTGTCAAAAAGAATGTAACTTTATATTTAGCATTAGTTTTATTTGCTGTTTTCAACATCGCTATCCAAGTTTTCTTCCCATACTTCATGGTTTATATTGAAAATAATTTGAAGATCACTGGTATGACATTCACATTATGTTTGGGTGGCATTTTCTTAATTGCTGGCATTGTTACAGTTATCATCGGATTATTCATGGATAAAATCGGTAAATTCGTTTTACTCTATCCTATGTTAGGTGTTGGAATTCTCGGCTGTATGATTTTATTCTTAGCACCTAATATTTACGGTTTGTGCATCGGTGGTTGTTTGTTAATTATTTCCTATATGGTTTTAACCGCTGTAATTAGTGCAATTATCAGGGATTACACACCTAAGGATGAAGCAGGTTCATTCCAAGGTGTCAGAATGATTTTTGCCGTTTGCATTCCAATGGTTACTGGTCCATATATCGGTGAAGCATGCTATGCATTCACCGCTGAAACTTATGTAAATGAATATATGCAGGAAGTTAAATTACCTAATGAATTCATTTTCTTAGGTGCAGCAATTGTTCTTGCTTTAGCATTTATTCCTGCTGTAATTTTAATGATTCATCATAAGAAAGAAGTTAAGAAGCTTAAAGAAGCTGAAACTTGTTCAACTTTAGATAAGGAGTGATTATGCAAGAAGAAAATAAGATTCTATTAGCCGAGTATCCAAGACCTAATTTTGTTAGAGATTCCTATCTAAATTTGAATGGTGTTTGGAACTATAAAATCTGTAAAAGGGACGCTTCATTAGATTATGATAATTTGCAATTTGATGGAGAAATCCTTGTTCCTTTTTCTCCAGAGAGCAAATTATCAGGCGTTAATAGAACACTTAAAAGAGATGAAAAACTTATTTATAGCAGAAAACTTAATGTCGAGGAAAGTTTTAATAAAGGTAGAGTTTTTATAAACTTTTTTGCTGTAGATCAGACAGCTTTGGTTTTAATAAATAACAAGAAAGTAGGTTTCCACGAAGGAGGATTCTCACCTTTCACATTTGAAATTACTGAGTTTATCCAAACTGGTGAAAATACTGTTACAGTCATCTGTGAAGATGATTCTGATAAATCAACAAAGTATGCTTATGGAAAGCAAAAAGAAGAGTACGGGCAAATCTGGTACACTCCACAAAGTGGCATTTATTTTCCTGTTTTTATAGAAAGCACTTTTGAAAATTATATTCAAGATGTTAAGTTTAAACCTGTTGTTTCTGAAAATAAAGTAGTTGTTACTGTTAAGACAAATTTAAATACTAATGATAAATGCACAATTGAAATTGACAACAAAGTTTATAAGATTGAAACAAATAAAGAAGTCTCAATTATCTTGGAAAATCCAAGATATTGGTCTTTGGAAGATCCTTATTTGTACTTTGTTAAAGTTAAATTTGACGAAGACGAAATTACTTCTTACTTCGGCTTTAGAAGCTGCTCAATTGTTAAAGATAAAAGCGGATATTTCCGTTTAGCTTTAAATGGCAAAAGTATATATCAAGTTGGAATTTTAGACCAAGGATATTATGGCGATGGATTATTAACGCCAAGAAGTTATAAGGATTATGAAAATGATTTAAATCTTATAAAAAGACTTGGTTTTAATATGGTAAGAAAGCATATTAAACTTGAATTACCTATGTATTATTACCTCTGTGATAAGCTAGGAATTATTGTCTGGCAGGATTTTGTTAACGGAGGGAATAACTATAAATTTAGCGTTATCAATGTTCCTATGGTAACCAAACATTACATCAAAGATACTGAGAAAAACTATTCAAAATTCGGTCGTAAAGATGACTCAGGAAGAAAGATGTTTGTAATTGAAGCAGAAAGAATCCTTAATGTACTCTACAATCATCCTTCAGTATTTTTGTACACTATTTTCAATGAAGGTTGGGGACAATTTGATTCAGTTAAAATGTACGATTATTTTAAAAAACTAGATGACACAAGAATTTATGATCATGCTTCAGGTTGGCATGATCAAGGTGTTTCTCAAGTCAAATCTGTCCATTGCTACTTCATGAAATACAAGAATCCAATGAGAAAGTCATATCAAAATCGTGCCTTAGTCCTCTCTGAGTTTGGTGGGTATAAATTGGAAGTTCCAGGGCATATCTTTAGTGACAAAAAATTTGGCTATAAATCGATGAAATCAAGCACTGAGTTTATGTCTAAGTACATGAATTTAATTATCAATCAACTAGTACCATCCATTAAAACTGGATTATCAGCTTCAGTTTATACTGAATTAAGTGATGTCCAAGAGGAATTAAATGGATTTGTAACATATGATCGAGAAGTAGTTAAATTTGATGAAAGAGAAATTGAAGATATTGCTAATATAAATAGAACACTAATTGAAACATTGAAGAAATGTATCAAATAAATTAATAAGACTTTTGATGTTTAAGATGACATATAGAACCTCTAAACTATTTTATTGGTACGTGTCACGATAAGTTATATATAACAGCTAAGGGGGGATTCTTTAGAATACCTCAAGAACAAAGTTTATGATTTATTCTATTTAACCTGAATAAGATCAGAAAGGAATTCAATTTCCTTTTCAGAATCCAAGCGAGGGAATAAGGCAACGGGTTTGTTGACTTTAAGATCTTTGATTGAATTATGATTATGAATTGAATCAAATTTTCTAATATTTATATCAACGTTAAGTTGCTCTAAAGCTTCATTTGCTTTATTGATTAATGCAGGTCTTAATAAGATTGAACCAACTCTAATGGCTTCAGCAAGTGAGTATAAAATCTCTGCGAGCAATTCGGTGTTACCTTCTTTAGAAACTGTCCAAGGAGTTGTTTTTTCGATGTATTTGTTTGCTGCGTCGATAATTGTCATTGCTGCTGCAAAGGCAACGTTTGCTTCATAGTTATCAAATGCTTCACAGTATTTTTCAATGTTTTCATCGATGATCTTGATGAGTTCTTTACTGTGTTCATTCTTGAACTCAGTGACATTTGGTAATTCATCGTTGAAATATTTATGAATCATATTGATGGAACGATTGACTAAATTACCATAGTTATTAACTAAGTCGTTGTTGATTCTATCGACGAATTGTTTAGGTGTGAAGTTGCCATCGTTTGCAAGTGAGTTTTCACTGCCGATGTAATATCTAAGTGAATCTAAACCAAATCTTTCGATGATAGGATATGGACTTGGGGCATTACCTAAACTCTTACTTAATTTAGTACCAGCTTTTGTAACAAGTAAACCGTGGATGAAGATTGTATCAGGAAGTCTTAAATTCAATGCAAAGAGCAATATAGGCCAGTAGATGGAGTGGAATCTGTTGATCTCTCTACCTGCGAGTTGAAGAATTTCTGTATCTTCAGACCAGTATTTCTTAAATCTGGAATCATCTTCTGAAAGATAACCTAATGCGGAGATGTAATTTAATAAAGCATCAATCCAAACATAGACAACATGTTTTGGATCTTCTTTAACTGGAATACCCCATGTGAAGTTAGTTCTGGTGATGCATAAATCATCTAAGCCAGGTTCGATGAAGGTTTTAATCATCTCTTTCAATTTACCATTTGGAACAAATTCAGGATGTTCTTCATAGAATTTTAAAAGTTGTGGTAAGTATTTCTTGCAGTTTAAGAAGTAGCATTCTTGGCTTTCTTCATGAACTTCTCTGTGACATTCAGGGCAGCAGTGATTTTCATCCAACTGTTGGTCGGTGTAGAAAGCTTCGCAAGGTGTACAGTACCAACCTTTGTAAGTACCTTTGTAAATATCACCATTTGCTAATAACTTAGAGAAAACTTCTTGAACAACTTTAACGTGTCTTTCTTGAGTGGTTCTGATAAAGTCGTCGTTGGAGACACCGACATCTTTCCAAAGTTTTTGGAAGGTATTTGCCATGTTATCAACAAATTGTTCAGGAGTTAAACCGGCTTTTTCAGCATTCTTTTGAATCTTTTCACCGTGTTCATCAGTACCAGTTAAAAAGAATACATCCTTGCCGATTTCTCTTTTATATCTTGCAATAAGGTCAGCTGAAATTGTTGCGTAAGCATGACCGATATGTGGATTTCCAGAAGCATAGTAAATTGGTGTTGTAATATAGAAATATTTTTTATTTTTCATGCAAAAATCTCCTTATTTAAGTAAACAAGCGTATATATTATATTAAAAAAGTGCCACTTTCGTGGCACTGGATATATCATACTTGTAATTACAAATTTTAAACTCTAAAAATAATTATTTAGCAGCTTTTTCTTTTCTCTTGTTGAACTTATCAACTCTACTACCTGCGTTGGATGAGAAACCGATTTTACCAGTGTAGAAAGAGTGGCACTTAGAACATGTATCAACTTTGATGTCTTTAGCAGTTGAACCTGTTTCGAAAGTATTACCGCAAGATAAGCATGTAACTTTAGTACGATGATATTCTGGATGTATACCTTTTTTCATGACATATTCCTCCTATGAATATTTCAAAGCTTTTAAATTTTATACTTTTTATATTTTATATACAAGTTTTTATTGTTTGTCATAAGCTTTGGTTAGTGGAATGTTGGGGTTTGAAATCATTTTTATTAATGTTTTAACCACGATTTTTATAAATTAAAATAACCAATTTTATATTGATATACAAAATTGGTTATTTTAGTTACATTATTTAACTAATTGATAATTGTTTGTCCACTTCTTTCTCTTTTGCTTTCTTCTTAAATAGAATAAGAGTTAAAGCAGTTACTGAAGCAATCGTTGATAAACTAAAGGCAATTGATGTGATGATAAGTTGAATACCATACATTGGGCCGCCGATAAACAAAATACATGGGAAGAGTACTAAGTTGACAATAAATGAAACTATTCCAATTGCTAATTGGGCAAATTTTGAAGTTTTTGCTGTGTTTTCAAGAGATAAGTAACATGCAAGACCGATATTGTAGATTGTGTATAGAAGTGTGGATAAAGTTACTGCAAGAGTATCAGTTCCGACGTAAGTACCATCAACTGGAACTTCTTCAACTTCAAATTTATTTTCTTGAAGAAGCTTTTTATCTTTAACCATATCATCCTTATCACTGTAAACTAAAAGAGTTTTATCGTAAGGTGCATTAGGAGATCTGGAAAGAATTCTATTTGCTTCCTCAGGAGATAATCCTAATTTAATAGTGTCGGATCCATACATAACTTTAAAATTATCAATGTAGAATTCTTCACCTTTTTCTTCACTGACTAATACGGTGTCTTTGTATTTAATAACAGGTTTTACATTGACGTTTTCATATGATTCTGGAAGGTATAAAACGCTAGTATCGTTACATCCTACTGGAATGGAATTATCAATTTGACTTGACGTAAGTTGAATTTTTTCTCCATCAGTTTCACTTCCATCTGGATAAAGAGTGAAATCATAGTAGCCAAAATCAATCATCAGCTTGATAGTGCTATTGTAATAGTAGTCGCCGAAATTGTAGAAAGCGTTAGAAAACATAATAGTGTTTGTGCCATCTATGACGCCTGTTATGTTAAACCCAAAGCCTATAAATGAAATTGTATCAACACTTAAATATGGATCCTCTACTGGAAAATCATATTTTGGAAGTAAATCGGAAGATACTGCACATTCAAAATAGTTTGTTGGCATTCTTCCACTTATGATTTTGTTTTTATTTATGTTGTAGGCAACAGGAGTAATAGTCTTTTTGGTTGAGGTTTTAAGTTGATTGGAAAGACTATTTGGAGTTATGTGTACATCAGTGTAAGCTGCAACATAATCTGCGTTAACATTAATGTCGAAAACAGAATATTGTACTTTTTCTCCATCAACAGATTTTTTAATGTGCTCAGAAGCTGTTTCTTTAGGCTTATTCGTTATTACAAGTTGGTTTGCAGGATATTTCTGCAAGAAACTAGGCGATGAAAGCCCCCCAACAAAGGAACCTAAAGCGATTGTCGCTAGTGGTAATAAAAATAATTTAAGCATAATTATTAATCTCCTTCAGAATTAATCAAATCAATCTTGGATTGACTCATTTCCATCATTCCATAGATGTCATCATAGTATGTGCTTGAAGGAACTAATGTATCGCCGTAAACAAAGTATTTTTCTTCGTCAAATGGTCCTTTTGAGTAAGCCGCTTGAATTACATATGAGGTTAAATAGAGTTTAAAATCTTTATAGTAGATATATGATGCTGGTGCAAGTGGCTTGTATATTTGTAATGTAATTGGTGTATAAATTTGCGTCTTATATAAAGTAATGTATGGATAATCTTTGTTATATGGGAATGAGTAACTTATAGTTATTGACTTTCCTTCTCGCATTTCCGTAGTTACATTAAACAATATTCCAAAAGCTTCAGTTATTGAGGCAAAAAAGATTTCTAATTTTCTTTCAAGGTTGAAGTTTACAGTCATACCGAAACTAACACTTGATTCAAATGATTCGGTAAGGGTAACATTATAGCCATCTTCGTTTATTTGTTTTGGATCAGTAATACTTTCCGATGTGTAAATAAATGTCGATGGAGAAAGTGATGCAGCATATACATCGGAAACAAAGTCTTTTTTAGAGGTTTTATTTGGATAATCAGAATAGAAATGAGAAGTTACTCTTTCGACTTTTTTAGAAGCTGTTCTATGTAAGAAATTAAATTCTCCTTCCGTTAATATATCTGTATTATATAGAACTTCAGGTGCTTCCCAAAATTGGTCAACTTCAACTGTTTTTTCAGTGAGGTAATCGTATGTAAAATATTGTCTAATTCTAGGTTGTACTAATAATAATGCAGGTAGAATTCCGCAAGATGTTAAAACTTGTTTTTTCATATTTATCTCCTTTCGTTTTAACACAAAAATTGTGTCTTTTTCAGACTCGTCAAATTATTTAAATTATCAACTTAAAAGCTGCAGCTTTATATACCTGCTTGAGAAATATCTTGGGATGAAATTTCTACTCTTTTAAGAGTATGAACATATTTAGGGGAAGTCATATGCTAAATTTCCTTTTTATTAATTAAAATCTATGTATTATTTCAGTTTTCTGAAGCATCAGTTTTTTCTTCAACTTTTTTATTTTTCTTTAATGCAACAACAATAGCAGCAGATGCTAACACTAATAGTGATGCAATACCAAAAACTAAAGTGATTGTTGTATTTACTGGTGCAGCAATAGGTGTGATTAAAAGAATGTAAGTAAATAAGGCTATTGTTATAACCGAAGTGATTCCAATTGTTAACAATCTTGCGAGTTTACCACTTTCTTTTAAATAACCGAAAGATAGATAATATGAAATTGCAACTATGTAAAGTAAGAATAACAACGTAGAAAGACTTAAAGCGACGGTATTAGTTGTATAGTAAGTCCCTTCGATTGGAACTTCTCTTACATCATAACCATTTTTCAATAAGTAGTTCTTATCCGCTTCATAATCATCAATATTATCATAGATTAACAAGGCATCATTAGGTGCCCAAATATCATTGGACATAATTGACTGTTCTGTATCAGGAGATAACAATAATGTAGGTTTTTCGACATCTTCATCATAGACTATTTTGTCAATATCTACATACTCAGTTTTATATATTTTACCGTCAGGTTCAGATCTCATTGAATAAAGAACAGAAATTTTTTCGTATTCATTACCGTTAAAATAATCAGATGGTAGTTCTAATACAGTATTAGGATCGTAAATTCTACTTACTTCTTCAATACCTAGATTAGTAGATTCTTCACCTGGTAAGACTTCGGAAGGTGAATTTTCATATGGGTAGAATTCGAAACTTAAATACTTACGATCTATTTTATATCTGACGTATGGATTAATGTAGAGATTTCCATAATTGTAATATTGATTTGAAAATATTACCGTTTTTGTTCCCTTTGCAATTCCAACTACATTGAATGTCATTATTACTCCATTTTCATCAATTATTCCAATTGTGTCATCTTTTGTATACTGAATTAAATCTTCGCTAATTGCTAAATCAAAAAATTCACGTGGGAATTTACCACTTTTGAAATTAACTTCGCGGATGTTATAAAATTGTGGAGTTACTTCAATACCCTCATTGGTAATGCTGTTAATGATAACTTTTGGATTATTCCTGAAATTTGTACTTTTAGTGTATTGGTAAACACTGCTTTGCCCATTATATCTTGTAGCATAGGCAGCTTTAAGTTCGGTGTCATCTAAAGTATAAGTGAAATCAGTTCCATCGTATTTCGATTGGATTCTGAGACCTGATGCAACATTATAATTTTTAACAACTAGTTGGTTTGAAGGATTGGTGCTTAAAAATATTGGCGAAGATAAAGCAGCAACAGCAACTCCAACAACTAGAGTTGTTAGGGGTAGAAATATAAGTTTTTTCATAATAGCCTCCTATTTAGATAATTACACTTTCGTTAATCTTTTCAATTTGACCTGTTGAAAATTCTGTCATATCATATATTTCTTTATAAAATTCCTCTGCAGGAACCAGTTCATTTCCATATTCAAAATATAAAGTATCAAATGGACCAACTGCATATCCAACATGCATTGTTATACCTACTAAGAATAATCTAAAATCTTTGAAATAAATGTAAGATGCTGGAGCAAGCTCTTTATACATTTGGATAGTTACTGGAAGATAATATTTTGCATATACTAGTGTCATATATGGGTAGCCATCAAGTCTATGAGCTGTAGCCGAAAGTTCTACTGTACCAGCGATTCTTTGTTCTTCAGTAACATTAAAGCCTATTGTTAACGAGGTTGAGACATCAGCAACAAAAGTTTCTACAGATGCTTCCAAGCTAATTTCGGTTGCGTATGAAAAGCTTTGCATATGCTCAACAGTTACACTGTAAGTTTTTGTGATTTCATCTGGTGCGAAATTAATACCAGTATATTCTAATGAATAAATTAATTCCGATGGTTGAAAAGATCCAACATAAATATCGGATATAAAATCTTGTTTAGGTGAACTTAAATCTGGATAATCACTATAAAAATTAATACTATCACGTAACACTTTCTTTGAAGCGGATGTATGCAAAATTTTAAATTCACTTTCAGTTAGTAAATTTGTGTTATATCTAACTTCAGGTGCTTGCCAAAATTGATTTACTTCAACAGTTTTTTCTCTAATATAATCGTATGTAAAATATTGTCTAATTCTAGGTTGTACTAATAATAATGCAGGTAGAATTCCGCAAGATGTTAAAACTTGTTTTTTCATATTTATCTCCTTTCGTTTTAACACAAAAATTGTGTCTTTTTCAGACTCGTCAAATTATTTAAATTATCAACTTAAAAGCTGCAGCTTTATATACCTGCTTGAGAAATATCTTGGGATGAAATTTCTACTCTATTAAGAGTATGAACATATTTAGGGGGAGTCATATGCTAAATTTCCTTCTTATACCATAATTTTATTTATTTGACAGAATATTGACAATAGGTTATTTAGTCCAAAATTTAAACATTTTTTGGTAAGTGGGCATAATTTTAGCTAGTACTATCAAATTTTAAGATGTAAGCGATTTCACAATAGACATAAGTATTTTAAAAAAGTGTTTTGTTAATTTATTGCTCGCTCACATGTTCGTCGTGTGATGAATTTGCAATTTTTCTTTTGTAATATCTCTTCTGAAACATCCGATATAAGTTTCTTTAAAAACATAGCAAATGTTACCTATTTTTGATGTTTTTGATGAATAAAGATTAAAGTTTTCTCAATTGTTTATGATAATTCTCCATGAAAAGAGATTATATTGACAGCATTTTATTAAAGTTAAAAAGAGTTGTTTTTCATTAAAAATATAGTAAAAGATTGATTATATACGCACAAAAAAAACACAAGGCTCATTTCAACCTTGCGTTAATACATCTTAATTTAGTTTTCCTTACTTTCCAAAGAATTTAAATAATCTTTAGTTTCTTTAGAAACAATTTCTTTAGGATCTTTGCCTTGTTCTTTTGCTTGTTCCATCAAGAGAGATCTGATGTCATTTAAAAGAACTTCTTGCTTCATAGCGTTGTTCTTCAATTCGTTTTGAGCTTTGGTTGCTGCTTCAACTGCTTCTTTAGCTTTACGTTTTTGATCGGCAATTTGTTGCATTTCTGCTGAAGTTTTACCTTGAGCTTTGTAATTCTCAATTTCTTCTTTAGTTAAGATTGTCTTGTAAGAATTTGCTTTTGAAGAAGAGACGATTCCAGTAGCTTTCATCATGAATTTGACAATTAAGAACATGCAGAGAGCGATGATTAAGAAATTGATAATTGCCTGGATAAAACTGCCATAATTCCAAGTGACTGCTTCTTTGATAACTTCACCGGCTTCATTAAGTTCCTCTGGAGTGATGACAACTGCTAAGTCAGAGAAATCAACACCACCGATAACAACACCGATAGGTGGCATGATAATGTCATTGACAAATGAATTGACAATGGCGGTAAAGGCTGAGCCAATAACCATACCTACTGCTAAGTTTAAGATGTTTCCTTTAGCGATAAATGCCTTAAAATCTTTAAAAAAGTTTTTCATATTTTCTCCATTTCCGTGAAGATTTTAACAAATATGAAATTGGTAATGGTGAGAAATTTGTCCTAATCATTAATTATTAAATATTTATATTATTATTGTAATATTATATATAATATAAATGAGGTGATTTTTTGTGACTAAAAAAATAAAAATACATACAGAATTTATAAAACTTGATCAAGCAATTAAGCTTGCTGATATCGGACTTACCGGTGGTACAGCAAAGGTCTTAATTCAAGAAGGAAAAGTTAAAGTAAACGGTGAAGTTTGCTCACAAAGAGGTAAGAAACTTCATGTTAATGACACTTTCGAAGTTAGTTTAGACGATGAAAATTTAAGCTTTGAAATATGTTAATTAAAAATCTATCTTTAATTAACTTCAGAAATTTCTCCGAATATAAAGTTGAGTTTGGAGAAAAACTAAATTGCATCGTCGGTAATAACGGAGTTGGTAAAACCAACATTTTAGAAGCGATTCATCTTCTTGCAAACTTCCGAAGTTTCAAAAAACAAGGTGATGAAGTCCTTCTAAAAAATAACGAAGAAGGTTTTAACGTTAAACTCAGTTTTATGTCCGATAAGGAACATGAAATTGAGTACCAATTTGATAAATCTGGCACAAAGAAAATCTTTTTTGATAAAGAACTTGCTAAAAAGATTTCCAGTATTTACGGACAACTTTTAGTTACAACATTCACACCTAACGATGTGTATCTTTTTATAAAGACACCCGAAGATAGAAGAAAAGTCCTTGACGAAGTTCTATCTTTGGTTGATAAAACTTATCTTTATTCATTCACAAGATACAAGAAAATTTTGAAAGAGAGAAACCAACTATTCGCAAGAGAGATTGACGATGAAGATATCATCAATTTGTATTCTGATGAGCTTATCGCCCCTGGATACAAGCTTCTTTCTAAGAGAAGAGAGTTTGTTATTAACATCAACAGAAGGATCAATTTCTACTACGAGAAATTATCTGGTAGCAATACAAACACTCTCAAACTTATCTACGTCAATCCTCAAAAAAGAATTGATTCTTACGAAGTTTATCTCGCCACAATGAGAAAGTTATTCTCCGAGAATAGATCCGAAGAAAGAATCAAAAAACACACCATTTTCGGCCCACATAGAGACGATTTACAACTTTTATACAATAACACTCCAATTGAGGAAATCGCCTCTCAAAGTCAAACTAAATTGGCTCTATTAGCATTTAAACTTGCTACGGTAGATTACATTTTCAAGATGACTAACTTGAAACCAATTCTACTTCTTGATGATATTGTGTCAGATTTGGATGAGATTAGAATCAACAACTTGATTGCTCTTATCTCAGATTTAGATCAAGTCATCATCACAACAAGCAATAAAAATTTACCTTTTTTAAATAAAACGAATCTTATTCAAATCGATTAGGAGGTTATATGATGGAAGAAAAAGAAATAAAGAAAGAAGAAACAAAGAAACCTGAATCAAGAATGTTTGATAGAAGCTTTGATAAGGATCTATCAGGCATAAAAGAAGGTGAAGAAGACTTCTCTTCCGAACACGTTGAACATAAGGTTTTAACTCAGGAAGAAGCAGAAAACTTCACAAAGGGTAATAAAGATTACGATGGAACTGGAATTCAAGTCTTGGAAGGTTTGGAACCTGTTAGACAACGTCCAGGTATGTACATCGGTTCGACTTCAGCCAGAGGTTTACATCACCTTGTTAGAGAAATTGTCGACAATTCAGTTGATGAAGCTCTTGCTGGTTTCTGCAAACATATTCAAGTCTCACTCCTTCCTAACGATGAAGTTATGGTTGAGGATGACGGTAGAGGTATTCCAACTGACATCGTTGAAAAAACTGGTAAAAGTGGTGTTGAAACTGTCTACACTGTCTTGCACGCTGGTGGTAAATTTGACGGAAGCACTGTTTATAAGGTTTCCGGTGGTTTGCACGGTGTCGGTGCAAGTGTTGTCAACGCACTCAGTGAGTTTGTCAGAGTTAAAGTTTTTAAGAATGGAAAGATCTATCTTATCTGTTTTGAAAATGGTGGTCACACAACCAAAGAAGGTTTACAACTTGTCGGTGAATGTTCACCTGAAAAAACCGGTACTCAAGTTGTTTTTAAACCTGATAGAACCATTTTTACTGAAACAACAACATTCAATTATTCAGATATCAGAGACTATTTAAGACAAACTGCTTATTTGAATAAAGGCTTAAGAATTACACTTTATGATAAGAGAAATCCTGAAGAATTAGCTCAAGATTCCTTCTATTTTGAAGGTGGTATTTCGGAATATGTTACATATTTAAATCAAGGTAAAGAAGTAGTTTTTGACTCTGTTATCTACTGCGAATCCGAAGCGGAAGATGTTTATGTCGAATGTGCATTCCAACCTAATAAGACATCAATTTTCTCAATGAGAAGCTTCTGCAACAACATTTTCACTGCAGGTGGTGGTACTCACGAAGAAGGTTTCCGTTTAGCTTTAGGTAGAGAATTAAATAGCTATTTTAGATATAAAGGTTGGTTGAAGGATAACGATGAAAACTTCAACTATGAAGATTTAACAGAAGGTTTGACTGTTGTTTTATCAGTTAAACACCCTAACCCACAATATGAAGGTCAGGTTAAGGATAAATTAGGCAACCAAGAAGTTAGAAAGATTGTTTCTTCCATCGTTGGTGATGGCTTAAAACAATGGCTTATGGAACATCCTAAAGAGGGTAAATTGTTCTTTGAAAGAGCACTTTCTGCATTCAAAGGTAGAAAGGCAGCTGAAAGAGCAAGAAAGAATGTTATGAAACAAAGTGGTGTTTCTATCGGTATGCCTGATAAGCTCGCTGACTGTATTTCAAAGAACCCAGAAGAAAGAGAACTTTTCATCGTTGAGGGTAATTCCGCTGGTGGTTCCGCTAAGGACGGAAGAGATTCTCAAACTCAAGCAATTTTGCCTTTGAGAGGTAAAATTCTCAATGTTGAGAAGGCAAATGCTAGCAGAATTGACAAGAATCAAGAAATTGCCAATTTGATTCAAGCAATCGGAGGTGGTTCTGGCGAACAGTTCGATGTCTCTAAGATCAGATACCATAAGGTCATCATCATGACTGACGCTGACGTTGATGGATCCCACATCAGAATCTTGCTTTTAACATTCTTCTACAGATACATGAAACCTTTGATTGAACAAGGTTATGTCTACGTTGCATGTCCACCACTTTATCAATTGAAGTACAACAATCACGATTATTACTGTTTCAAAGAAGAAGAACTTGTTGAACTCAGAAAGAAACTTCCTGAGAACGCTAAGTACAAATTGCAACGTTATAAAGGTTTAGGTGAAATGGATGCTCACCAATTAGCCGAAACCACAATGGATAAAGAACATCGTCACTTGCTCAAAGTTACAATTGAAGATGCTTTGGAAGCAAATAATGCGCTTACCGATTTGATGGGTGAAGCAGTTCAACCTAGAAAAGACTATATTCAAGCTAACGCTAAATTCGTTAAGAATCTTGATATTTAATTAGGAGGTTAATATGGCTTTAGACGAAGAAAATAAGAAAATTGAAGACGAAGAAATCGACGAAGATGAACTTTTAGCCTCTGAAAACGACGAGGAAGAAACTAAAGAAGAGACAACTGGTGCTGGCTTGGAAGGCGTCAGCGAAGGTATTCAAGCCGGTTTGGAAGATGTCGAATTAGGGCAACAGATCAAAGACTGCTTCCTTGATTATGCAATGTCAGTTATTGTCTCCCGTGCTTTACCAGATGCAAGAGATGGTTTTAAACCAGTTCATAGACGTGTCATCTACGGCATGGTCAAGATGAAAGTTTATCCAAACGTTCCATATAAGAAATGTGCAAGAATCGTCGGTGACGTCATGGGTAAATATCACCCTCATGGTAACTCATCAATCTATTCAACATTAGCAAGATTAGCTCAACCATTTGCAATGAGATATCCTCTTGTTGATGGTCATGGTAACTTCGGTAACCAAGATGGTGACGAACCAGCTGCAGAACGTTACACTGAAGCAAGACTTTCCAAGATTTCCCTTGAAATGGTCAGAGATATCACTAAGGATACAGTTAACTTCTCTGCAACATACGATGGTGATGGTGAAGAACCTGATGTTTTACCATCACGTTTCCCAAATTTACTTGTCAATGGTTCCTCAGGTATCGCTGTTGGTATGGCAACAAACATTCCACCACATAACCTTAGAGAAACAATCAGTGCAGTTATTGCTTTAATTAAAAACCCAGAAATCTCCATCATAGATTTGATGAACGATTACATCAAAGGTCCTGATTTCCCAGGCGGCGGTGTTATCATGGGTCGTTCCGGCATCAGATCCTACTTTGAAAAAGGTCAAGGTTCTGTCAGAGTTAGAGCAAAATATCATATTGAAACTAAAGGTGAAAAAGATACTATCGTTTTCACCGAACTTCCTTACATGGTCAACAAGAAGGAGCTTGCAAAGAAGATTGTCGATTTAGTTGATGATAAGACACTTGAAGGTATCTCCAATGTTGCTGACTACTCATCATACAAGATTGGTACTAAGTTCGTTGTTGAACTTAAAAAAGGTGCAAATACAGAAATTGTTTTAAACCATCTTTTCAGATACACCAAACTTCAAGATTCATTTGCAGTTAATATTCTTGCAATCGATCATGGTGTTCCAAAAGTTTTAAATATGAAATCCGCTTTGCAAATTTACACAAACTTCCAAAGAGAAGTTTTGCAAAGAAGAACTAAACATGAGTTGAAGACTTATCAAGCAAGATTGCATATCATCGATGCAATGCTCATTGTTAAAGATCATACTGATGAAGTTATCAAGATCATCAGAAGTTCTGATACAGATGTTATTGCTGCAAAGACTTTGCAAGAAACATTCCATCTTGACTCGATTCAAACTGATGCTATTTTAGCAATGCCTTTGAAACGCTTGACTAAGTTGGATGGTATTAAATTCATCGAAGAAAGAGATGCTATCAATCAACAGATTGAACACTGCAATTTACTTTTAACCGACCAACACGCTCTAGATGAATTACTCATTAAAGAACTCACTGAAATCAGTGATAAATACGGTGATGATAGAAGAACCGAAATCTCCAACGAAGATATTATCGAAGAGGATGAAGACCTTATTGAAGATAAGGAAGTCTTAATCACTTTGACTAAATCCGGTTATATCAAACGTATGGATTCCGATACATTCAGAGTTCAAAATAGAGGTGGCGTTGGTGTTATTGGTATGTCAACTAAGGAAGATGATGTTGTTGATATCATCATTCACTCTAAGACTAAAGTTGATACTTTATTCTTCACTTCTTTAGGTAAGGTTTATCGTTTGAGATGTTATCAAATTCCTGAAGGAAGCAGAACCAGTAAGGGTATTCCAATTATCAACTTACTTTCACTTGATACTTCTCAACATGAAAAGGTCTTGGCAATCATTCCAGTCTGGAATTACGATTCTAACAACTCATTATTCTTTGTTACTAAGGATGCTGTTGTTAAAAAGACTTCACTTAAGGAGTTCCAATCCATCCATTCAAACGGTAAGATTGCTATCTCACTTAAAGATGGTGATGAGTTATTCGATGTTAAATACACCAATGGTAACTGCTTAGTTTCCATCGCTAGCGAAGCCGGTAAAGTTTGTACATTTGATGAATCAGATGTTAGAAATATGGGTAGAAATGCCGCCGGTGTTAAAGGTATGAATCTGGATGGTTCAACCGTTGTCGGTGTTGCTACTGATTCTGAAGGTAAATACGTCTTATCAATGTCCTCATTAGGTAAAGGTAAACTTACACCTTTAGAGGATTATCGTGTCACCGGTAGAGGTGGTAAAGGTGTTAAGACCATGGGTATTGACCTTGAAGATGATATTAAACTTGTCGCTATCAAGGTAGTTAACGGAAATGAAAATCTTCTTGTTATCACCGATAAAGGTACCGTTATTAAATGTCCTATTAACTCAATCTCCATCACTGGTAGATCAGCTAAAGGTGTTAATGTCATCAAGCTTAAAGAAGGTGAAACAATCTCTTCAATCACTATCGAAAGAAATGAAGAAGAGGTTGAATTACCTGAAGAAGCTAAGGTTGTCAGTGAGAAAACTACTTCATCTTCAAGTAACTTTGATAAAGCTTTAGAAGAAAGCATTCAAAGTGAACAAGGTGATTTTAACGAAGAAGACGAATAATAAAAAGACTAGGCTATAAGCCTAGTTTTTTATTGCAACAACTTAATTTTAATTGTAGAAATTGTTATTTAAAATCATCTCCAATCAAGCCTAAATATTTTAATCCATTTAAGATTCCATCATCTTCGATATTAGATGTGACATATTTGGCATGCAATTTTGCTTGTGGATTTCCATTACCCATACAGATTCCGTATTTAACTAAGTTAAACATGGAAATATCATTTAAATCATCGCCGAATGCGGCTAAATTTTCTTTTTTGAAATGAAGTTCTTCAATGATTTTTTCAATACCTTCGGCTTTGTGAAATTCTTTAGAAGTGATTTCATAAGCGTCTTCATAGTAGTGATTGATATAGCAGTTATCAAGATCTTTTAAAAGGTATTCCAGTGCTGGGTTCATTATAAATTGGAAGGAAACTATTTTCTCATTCTTGTTTCTTTTCTCAAAATTAAGTGGGAATGGTTCAAAGAAAATTGAGTAGAATTTATCAACAATAGTTTTATCCTTAATTGAGATATACTCTTTATCCAAGGTTTTAGCGACAAAGGATAAGTTATTTTTCTTTGCAATTTCTAAAAGTTTATTTTCTAATTCATCACTTAAAGTGTAACTATAAAGAGTTTTATCTTTTAGTAAAGCAACGCCACCATTTGATGTGACAAAGCCATCGAAATTGAATTTGTCAAAAGTTTTCAATCCTTCTAATGAGTAATATGTTCTTGCTGAATTAATGAAAACTTTAACTCCTTTTTGTTGGATATAATGAATTGCTTTAATAGCTGAAGGAACAAAATCTCTTACTTTGTGATCAAATAATGTCCAATCAAAATCAAAAAATATACCTTTAATTTCCATATCAATTAATCTTTCTTCGAACAATATTTTAATAAATTGAGAACTTCTTTAGTATTGATATTGAGGATGAAATGATAGGTAATAAAAGATATACTTCACTGTCTGAACTTAATGATTATTTAATGATTTTGTTTATTGGTATAATCATAAAAGAGTTCATTCAAATCTTGGCTATTTAAGCCCAGAAGATTTTAAAAATGCTGATTACGTTAAATAATCAGCATGTGGAATAAAATTTTTTACCCATTCAAATAGTAGGAGGAGAAGAATGAGTAATTTTAAAAAGATAGAGTTAGTTCATATATTTGCTGTAATATTTATATTGTTAGATTTATTTATATCCGGTCTTATCTCCTCCTTTGTATTTTTCATTGAAATTAATATTTACATTTCAATTTTTTTGTTTTGTATCTTAATTTTTGTCATTTCCTGTTCATTTGCTTTTCTAGGTATTAAATTTTTCAATTACTTATTGAATAAAATAAAATATAGCGAACCAACTATTTCAATTAATTTAAAATTAACTACTCCTGATCTTCGTTATATAGTAGTTGATGATAAAACCAATGTTTATTATTGGAAAATAAGAAATTTAAATTCCATTACAATATATAATTTAAAAACATTTGATATCAAAAAAGTTAGGTATTTGTTTAAAAGAAGTAGACGAGTCGTAAAAGATAATATACGAATTGCTAACGAAACACGTGAAAGAAAACCGCATTGGTTATATGATATTAACGTTTTAATTTGCTCTTCTCAAAAACATAAAAATGAGCTAATTTCATTGATAAGTTCTCTAAATAACTATCTAATTTACGAACTTGGTAAATTGTATGTTGGATATATTGAAGAAACTGAAACATTGATAATTAGAACTTTTAATGCCGATGAAGTTGATTTGGTCAGCTTTTTTAGATATAGGAAAGGTTTAAAATTTATTTGTAAATATTTGAACTTTCCTTATAGGGAAATAATACGATCATTATAATTTGTAAATATCTTTGATACAACTTAAAATTATATTTTAAAAGTGCTTCTTATGTAATCTCTTTTGTTTTAGGTGTTTTTAGAGTTATCTTTAGATAAATTAGATGATACAAAATAGGAAAGTTGTTATGTGATGTGATTTCATCTATTAAATCATAACTATACGGAATAATGGTATCTATAGAAGAAAGATTTATGAGAGTTTCTTCACAAGTGATTACCTTATTTTTTTCAACTGAACTAGGATTGCTTAAATATACTTTAATTTCTTTTTTAATGATAAACTCACTTAAAAAGTCGGTTCTTTTTCTTCGGCTCTTCTTAAAGCCAAACGTTATAAACTTCCTTTTCATTTGAATAAGTTGGTTTATATTTAAGACTATTCATTTTTCCGAATCTATAACGAGTTTAGCTAGAAATCTAAGAACCCATTAATTTAATTTTGCTTCGCTCTTATGATAACAAAGTTAAAAATTGGATTTCTAATTTCCAATGAGAAATGAAGTAGTTTAAGAATCTACCCACAGCTAAAAGTGTAATTGATTATTTTCATAATCTTTTGGTTTCTTTTTATCGAATACTGAGAACCGAAGATGTCCACTGCAGTTAGAATTCGGACATCTATGTTTCTCATTAAACAAAAGAAATTTTAAAAATTAATTATCAATTTAAATATGTGTATTTACGAATTTATTGAATCCCAATAGTCTTGTAATTTTTCTTTCAAGATATCTTTCGCTTTATTCCACTTTTTAAATGCTGCTTGTTTAGATATTCCTAAAGCATTACCAATCTCATTAAAAGAATATCCATCAATATACATATGAACAACAACTTTTAAATCATCAGATGGCAATGAATCAATTGCACTATATACTTTATCTTCCTTTTCTATTCGTTCAGCATATTGAATAGGGGTTTCATCTTCTGAAGCAAATTCAAGACCAAATTCAGCTACCTTTTCAATTGAGACTTTATTTGGAATCTTAGACCAAAAGAAAGGACATTTGGTGCAATCTTTCCTACATTTGATTTCAAAACCACGAGAACCAATTATTGTGCAATGATATTGCATTCTTTCGTGATAACGAAGTCTTTCCTGAAATCTTTTTTCTTCGAGCTTCCATTTCTCAAGTGTTATTGGACTTTTTTCTTCTTTAATACATATAGAATTGGTATCGTTGTTGCCAAGTTTAGTAATTTTTGTAGACAATTTATAATCCTTAGTATCAGAGCAACGTCACCGTTAAGTTTTCTCGTCTACAAACCTTTCTCCACCCAAACGGTTATCTAGAATAAAGGTGGATTTAATAAGCTACGTCTAGCTTATGAAAAAAGTATAAAGAAAGGATTTTTTATATTCTTGGGTAAAAATTGGGTAAATCTTGGGTATATTTTTGGGTATAAAAAATAAGTAGAGAATGTGCTCTATTTTAATGATGAAAGACACATAACCACTTAAAACGAGAGTTATGCTATAATGAAATTAGACATTTATTTAAACTTGTTTGATAAGTAAACTTATATTGAAAGAAGGACTAAAATGTACAGATTCCGATTTGGTAATCTATTTGCATTACTAGATGAAATCAAAATTAAAAATTCAGAAAGAATTGGGAATCAACCCAAACTTTATATTGCACTTGTTAATCCAAATGGTGAAGAAGGTTTTTCTTATGATTTTGCAGACATTAATAAACTTGCTAAAGGAACATTCACACCTACAGGTTACGTAAAAGATTTGATAAATCATCTAACAATTAACGAATTGTCTCAAAGTTATTTGTCTAATATAATTCCAGGTTTAAAACAAACAATGCTGAAGCCCCTTATATTAGCTATTAAAAGCGTTTTGCAATCCGACACTACTATTTCATACACAAAAACATTTGCTGTTGATGATTGTAGAAAAGAAACAATAATAAATGATACTGTCATATTTCTTGCTCGATTACTTGCATGTTTGGTAAAAGAAACTATAAATCAACCAAATAAAAGATACGAAAATGAAGATCTTCTTCCAAAGAAATATGTTGAATCATTTATTAATGATCCAAGAATAGACAAAATCAAAATAGTGAGTAAAGAAGAAGATGTTTCCACTCCACTTGAAAAGACATTGCTCAGGAAAACATTCAAAGAAATATTTAAAGAAATAAATCCAAATGGTTACTCTTTGAATATCAGCAACACAAACAGATTTAAAGTTTATGTTTTGGATGTTTATAAAAATGAAGGTGTTGATACTCAGAGTCTTAGCAATTTCATAATAGAAAATATCGGTGCATATGTTCGCTCACGAAACCACATTGCTAATTTAAGAGATGAAGATAACACTTTTAGTTTAGGTCTTTTTGCAGTAAGAGAAATTAGAGAAAAAGCTGAAAATAAAGTTGAAGCCTTTTCACAAATAATGACTTATGTATTCATGGAGTCAGTGCTCCATGCTCCTAAGATATTTTCTGCTTATGAATTAGAACACGGTTTAACAGGCGACCAAATAAGTAAAGTCTCTGGTGTTTATCTACTACCATATGGAAGTGTTGAAGGCAACGCCAACCAGCTCGTTTTTGGTTCTTCTGATGTTAATAACTCAATAACTACTGCTATCGATAATGTTTTGGAAATAGCATCATATATTGATAAAAATGAATTATCAATGAGAAGGAATATCAATAAAAATATATTTAATTATGGTGACAATTTTAGTGAAGATACCAAAACTTATCTAAAAAGTGTTTTACTTCCCGATAGAAATACATCAGTTCCAAAAGTTAATTCATTTGGTATATTCTTTTCATATTCAGTTAGTCTTTCCTCAATAGAAACAAACAATATTTATCAAATAAATGAGGAAGTATGCAAATTGATAAATAAAGAGATTGAACAAGCTATTCCTTATATTGAAATAAAAATTAAATCCATGGAACTTGATACATATCCTTTCTATTTCTTTGTTCTTCCGCTTGTTGATGCGGAAAAAACCTCATCCGAAATAATGGAAGAAGTATTGAGGTGAATGACATGACAATAACTAGACAAAAAACCTTCTTTGAAGATCTATTTGATGATATTTCACAGAATGATTATTTATTAGAACTATATGATGAGTTATTACAAACTTATACTCGTTATATTTTTGGTCGTAACATCGAGAAATTAGAAGACAAAAAAATCGATGATTTGCTGAGATTTGCAGACGTATTATCTAATTCACTTGATGGAAATCATAAAATATGGGCTCAGCAAATAGTTGCATTATTATATAAATTAAATCCCAAAAATAAAGCAATAGAAGAAACTAAACGATGTGTTTTGCTTTCATGCACAAATTTCAAAGGATAAGGTAATGAACTAATTCCAACAGGTGATTTTTTAAATGACATATCTAACCGAGTTGTTATGGATTCTTTGAAAATACCTAATACTGAAAACGATCACTTCTTTTTAGAGCAAAAGATGATCTATGATTCATTCCAAAAAGAAAGCTTTTCATATTCTGCTCCAACTTCCATGGGAAAGTCTTTTGTTATGCGTATCTTTATTAAAGATCAAATCAAAAAAGGCTCTAATAAGAACTATGCAATTATAGTTCCTACTAAAGCACTAATTAGTGAAGTTAAAAAGTCTTTTATTGAAGATATGGCAAGTGATCTTACTGAACATGATTATCGAATAGTAACAGCAGTTGGAGATTTGGCATTAACTATTCCTCGTAAGTTTATTTATGTAATGACTCCAGAAAGAATGTTATATCTAGTAAACACTAAGCCTGATTTGAAAATAGACTATCTTTTCATTGATGAAGCACATAAACTTTCTTCCAAAGATCCCAGAAGTCCGCTTTATTATGATCTATTAGACAAAATTTCATCTAGAAAGGAACTTCCTTATATTTTCTTTTCATCACCAAACATTCCAAATCCAGAGATTTATTTGAAACTTATTAAAAATGGAAATTTAGAAAACAAGATTCATATTTCCTTCTCACCTGTTAGTCAAATTAAATATCTTATTGACTTGAAAAATGGTGGTTTAATACGAGTTTTCAACGATTTTTCTAAAGAATGCATTCAAATCGGTAATCGAAGTTCCGCTATTAACATGAACTCAATTGTTGATGAAGTTGGTAAAAATAAACAAAATCTAATCTATTGTTCTTCAATTGAAAAGACGATGAAGTCTGCTCAAAATTATGCTCAAAACTTGCCTGACAAAAATAATGATGAACTTGATAAATTATCAAGAGACATAGCAAACCAGATACATAAAGATTATTTTCTTGTGAAGATGATCAAAAAAGGTGTTGCATTTCATGTTGGTTATTTACCAGAAAATATTCGATCACAGATAGAAAAACTATATAAAGATGGTGTTATTAACAATTTATTTTGCACTTCTACTTTGATTGAAGGAGTAAATCTTCCTGCTGATAATCTTTTTATAACCAGTTATAAGAATGGTACATCTAGCTTTGATGAAGTTTCATTCAGAAATCTTATTGGTCGTGTCGGAAGAATTAAATTTAATTTATTTGGTAACGTGTTTTTGATAACTCTTAAAGATGAAGCAACTAAGGACAAGTCACCTGAAAAATATTCTGAGTTGCTAAAAACCGAAATACCTGAACAACAATTATCTGTTGATGTAGTTTTAAGACCTATTGATAAACAAAGAATACTAAAATCACTGGTTCAAGAAGATTACGAAATTATGTCTAAACCTAATGATACATCAGCAAATAAATTTGAGATAATGCGCAAATTTCAGCTTATTCTTAAAAATGATATTCAAAGCGGTAATATATCGGCCGTAAGTGAATCTTTCAAAAATGAGCTCTCACCTGACGATTTAAATGCGATTAAATCATTAGAAAAACTAGATAACAAAAGTATTGATATATCGCCAGACCAATATAGAAACTTAATGGAATATATTAGTAATGGAAATTCATACCCAAGTTCTAATTTTAATTATGATGAAATTGTCAATTTTCTTGAAGAACTTTCAAATATCTTTAAGTGGAGAGTATACGAAAAGAAAACACTAGGAAACTATGATTCGAATAATTTTAAACTTACTCATATCAGATATTATGCCACCTTATTGCTTCATTGGATGAAAGGCGAGAATTTAGCATGTATCATAAAAAGTGCTATTGAATATAAGGAAAAACATCCAAAAACTGGTGTATGGCTCAACAGTCATAAAATTGAGGATGAATTTAATGTAAATGATGAGCAGCATAAAAATTATGTTATTGCCGATACTTTGAACTCTTTAGATAAGGTCATACTGTTCAAAATTTCAAACTACTTTAGGGAATTTTCCACTGAGTATAAGAAAATTAAGGGCATTGATGGAAAAATGGATAATGATTGGTATGAATATGTCGAGTATGGTACTACCGATGACATCATTATCACTCTTCAGCAATGCGGATTTGAAAGAGAACAAGCTCAATATATAAAATTACATAAATATCTTGATTTTACGGTACATCCTTCATTCGCTTTATTTTCCATTAAGAAAGAGGAAATATTGAAATCCAAAGACGAGGATGTTGTTAGCCAAGCAAAAGAAGCGCTAATTAATGTTCCAGAGTTGTTTAAATAAGAAAATGCATAAATAAATTTAAGAAAGACGCTTTATTTTTAATATGTATTATTTTCATAAGTTGTTAGTGAAATAATTACCATATTGTTTCAACAAGTTGAATGAAGTTATCGACAAAAAATTGAAATTAGGTTTTCATCTTTATTATTACTAGTTCAGTGAATAGTATGTTAATGATAAAATTGGTAATTTAATGTACGCTTGAACACATGATAATTCAGCAAAAATGTCGTTAACTTTCTTTTTTATTAAAAATGGTTTACAGCACATAATGATTTGCTCCTAATCTTTTGAAGGCGAATAACTATGAATTCTAACCCGGGAATGTTTTCAGCTTTCAGAAATAAAAGGAGAAAAAAATATGAATCAAGGTTTAAAAAAATATTCTAAACAAATCAGTTTGACAGTCGGTAATGCTGCTCAAACGAGCATCAATGTTAATAAAGATGCTGCTAATTTACACATTGTATTACCATTAATTAATACCGTTGGACCTAATCCAATTGAAACAAGTCTAATCTTTAACTTACAGGATATGAAAGAGAGCTTTTCCTTTGGTAAAGGTTTTAGACTTAATTACTATTCAAAAATTAGTAAACATTCTGATAATTTGAATCAAGTTACTAATTCTGATGGCTCCACTGATCTTTATAGTGTCTATATGGGTGAAAAAAATGATGAAACAGGAATGATTCTTGGCTTTAGACAAATTAATCCATATGGAGGTTATGAGTATCAATTGATCGATAAATATGGGAATGTTTCTGAGTTTGATGGAAACCAACCATATCCAAATAAGATTAAATTTAAAAATGGTGATGTCATTACATCAGATTTTATTGCTGCAACTCGATATATGGATAATGGTAAAGGTGATGTTCTCCAATTTACCAAAAATGGAAATGATAACATCACATTAGTTCAATACTTACAAAATGGTAGGCTCGTAAGCTCAGTTGAAATTCAATATGATAGCAATCAATACATCTCTAATGTTACATATAAAAATGGTAACTCAACTATTTCTTCTACTTCATTTAAGTTTTCAAGTTCAGAAATTATTGTGGTCGACGATTTATCAGGTTATAGAATCAAGTATACTATTTCTGATAAAAAGGTAGTTTCTTTTATTGATGGTTACGATGAAAATTATACAAATGGTCATAAATCATCTATTGATTATTTTGATAGTTATTCTGTTTTAACAAATTACAAAGGTGAAAAGACCTATGTATTTTTTGATGAAGATCACATGCCTTCATTTGAAATGGATGAAAATAATAATATTGTAGAAACTGAATATGAAACTAGATCAAAAGCTTTGAAGTCTAACAGTGGTACAATTTCATTTAATTCAATTCAAAATTTATTTGATTCAACTGACTTATTTACATTCACAAATAATGGTTTGAAGATTACAAAGGTTAATCAGTCTGATGAGAAATTTAAAGGAATTTTAGGAGACAGTGTCTATCGAATTTCTGGTACAGGATCACTCACTAAATCTATTAATTACAAAGGATTAGCAAGTGATAATACTTTGGCAGTATTATTTGGTAAGCAATTGACTAAATCCACAAATGATTCTTATGTCAAAGTAAGTTTGACTGCTGGCGGTTCGGATGCTGATAAATTTAATAAAACAACCATTGATAATCAGTTTGAATTGATGACATTAGGAACAACAAGTAATATCAGTTTTGAAAACATCACATTGAAAATTGAACTTGTTGGAAATGCTGAAATTGAAATTGGCGGTATTAAAGTTGCTAATAAAGAATTCGCTTCATTTTACGCCTATGATAGTGAAGGTAATGTTAGCGAAATGGCTGATGGTAGTAGAACTACCAATATGACATATGGTAGTGATAATTTACCAACACAGTCTATCGGTGTTGATTCCACATATTTTGATTATGAATATGATGATTATGGAAATTTATTAAAAGCAAAAACAGCTTATGGTGCAAAGATTGAAAATACTTATGATACAACTCA
>ENA-OOWN01000404-OOWN01000404.1-human-gut-metagenome-genome-assembly--contig:-NODE-404-length-37569-cov-21.191449_pt1 | contig 37569 bp, 28 predicted proteins | sample MGYA00241406_ERZ501319 | MGnify/ENA primary metagenome ERZ501319 (study PRJEB25962, sample SAMEA2042734) | human gut metagenome | biome: human gut; feature: human-associated habitat; material: faeces... | reverse complement strand
GTTCGTTCAAGAACTTCTTGAGAAACTCGGGATCCTTGTAATCGATGTACTTGATGCCACTCTTCTTGAAACGGCAATACTTCTTCTTCTTAGTGTCGATAGAAGGAGCGTTCAAGTAGCGAATTTCTGATTTCTTCTGCTCTGCCATGATTATGCCTCCTTTTTGTTTGCCCATTTAGCGCGACGCTTTACTGCGTAAGCAGCTGCATACTTGTCGAGCTTAACGACGATGTTACGAATTACTTTCTCATCGCGGCGGAAACCGGTGGTGAGCGTCTTAATTACTGAAGGCTCAGCGTTGAACTCAATCAGGAAATAGAAACCTGTTGATTTCTTGTTGATCGCATAAGCCATCTTCTTCAGTCCCCAGGCCTCTTCATTCAGAATCTCAGCACCGTTGTCGGTGAGCAGCTTCTTGAATTTAGCGACCGTTTCCTTCGTCTGATCATCAGACAAAACGGGAGTCAAAATGAAAACGGTTTCGTATTGATTCATAATACTACTTTGTTGTGAAAAATTTATTATTTTGCAAAATGCGAGTGCAAAGGTACGAAAAATTCCTCAAATAATCTATCCTTTCTTCCTTTTTCTTTTCTGTTATGCTCGTTTTTTCTTCTTTTTAACGGTCTTTGCGTGCATTGTGAGGAAGAAAATATCTATTTTTGCACCTGAAAGAAGAATATGGATTTCCGTTGGCTATTGTCATGAAGAAAATAAATTTTTTACGTCTGTACGCTCTGGTTCACCGTCTTTCGGACAGATATCTGCATTTTGTCGGTCTGCCCGCGGTCTATCTGGGGGTGTTGCTCATGGCCGTCTCCTTTATTGTCGGCTGGAGCTCGCACAACTGGATTATGGGCCTCTCTTTGATTTTTATAATCGTCGGAATTATCGGCTATGTTCTCGGAGAGAAGCAGAAAAGTAATTATTAGATTCCTGACATTTTAAAGCAGAGGTGTCCTATTACGTCATGCCTGTTTGCCTGGTCCTATGCAAAGGGAAGAGAATGGCAGCCTGGGATATAAGATGAAGTGGCGGCCATCATCTTAACGGGCCTGTCAGAAACGTGCCCACGATAAGAATGTTTATTGCTCGCTTTAAGCAAGAAAAAGGAGAACCACCAGAGCGGTGATCCTCCTTGTAACATGTCTAGCTCTTACACTTCTATGGTTTAGTCCTCATCAGGTACGATCAGCTTGTAGCCCTGGCCGTGAATGTTGATGATCTCAATTTGGTCATCGTCACGCAGGAGCTTGCGGAGCTTTGTGATGTACACGTCCATGGAACGGGCGTTGAAGTAGTTGTCGTCGATCCAGATAGTACGGAGGGCATCATTACGCTTGAGAATCTCATTGGCGTGTGAGCAGAGCAGTGCGAGCAGCTCGTTCTCTTTCGTCGTCAGCTTTGTCGACTTCTCACCGATGGTGAGCACCTGCTTCTGGGTATCGAAGGTAAAGCGTCCGATCTTGTACATCGTACTTTCCTTGTTCTTCTTGCCCTTTACGCGGCGCAGGATGGCCTCGATACGCTTCACCAGTTCCTCCATGGAGAAAGGCTTGGTGATGTAGTCGTCAGCGCCCTTGTCGAAACCTTCCAGCACATCCTCTTTCTGTACACGGGCTGTAAGGAAGATGATAGGCACCTGAGAGTTGATCTGGCGGATCTCTGATGCCAGTGTGAAACCGTCCTTCTTGGGCATCATCACATCAAGCACGCAGATATCGAACTTATCTTTCTGGAACTCACGGAAACCAACCTCACCGTCGGGGCAAAGCACGGCATCGTAGTCCTTGGCAATAAGATATTCACAAAGGAGTGTTCCGAGGTTCTCATCATCCTCACAAAGCAAAATTTTAACCTTGTCTTCCATAATCTTTTCTATTTTAAATTAATAATTTATTTCTAATCTTTGATAATAGGCAGTTTGATGGTAAATGTCGTACCCTTGCCATATTCACTGTCCACCTTGATGTCACCGTTGTGCAGGTTGACCACTCGCTTGACATAGGCCAGTCCGAGGCCGAATCCCTTCACGTCGTGGACATTGCCGGTGTGCACGCGGTAGAATTTCTCGAAGATCTTCTTCAAGTCTTCCTTCTTCATTCCCAGGCCCGTATCGCGCACGCTGAGGTAGAGATGCTGGTCGTCGTTCCATGTCTTCAGATAGACATCCAACGGCTTGTCAGGCTTGCGGTATTTTACGGCGTTGTCCATCAGATTGAAGATCACATTCTGGAAATGCACCTCATCGACATAGATAGTTGATTCCACGGCTTCCACATCCACATAGACCTTTCCGCCGGTATGCTCAACGCGTAGGTCGAACGACTTGGCAATATTCTCAACCATCTCGTTCAGATCGAGACGCTTTTTCTTGAACGAAGCTTTCTTGCGGTCGAACATGGACATCTGCAGTACTTTTTCCACCAGGAACCGCAGACGTTTCGTCTCATCGCTCACCACCCCGATCAGGTGTTTCATCATCCTGTCGCTCTTGGGCACGCTGTCATCATTGAGCATCTGTGCAGCCAGCGAGATAGAGGCGATAGGCGTCTTCAACTCGTGCGTCATGTTGTTGATGAAGTCGTTCTTGATCTCCGAGTAACGCTTCTGGCGGAAGATCGTCACGATGGTGAAGATAAACGTGATGAGCAGGATGAACGTGAACACCACGCTGGGGATCATGAAGCGGATAGAGGAGAAGATGTAGCTGTTCACGTCGGGGAAGTGAACGCTTACGACACCCATGTTTGATGACGGATCGTTGCGGAAGAGTACCTGCTTGTAGGTCCATTCCGTACCCTGGTCGGTATAGTCGGGGCAGCGGTACACCTCCCGGCCGTCCTGTGTCGTCACGGTGAAGTGGTAGGGGATGTTGATGCCGTTGTTCATTAGCTCGGCTTTCAGATCCTGGTCGAGGAGCCGGAAGTTGACACGTTCCTTCAGTGGCTTGTCGGAAGCGGAGTAGAGCATGTTCATCAGCACCTCGTCGAGTAGGGCTTTCTGATAGACATAGCGGTTTTTGACGATCTCCTGCAGCGATTTGCTGGCGGCATTGTTGGAGTTGGGATCGTTCTTGAGGATCATGGCCTTGGGCATCTGTGCAGGCTTGATCGTCATGGTCTTGGCCTTGAAGGAGGAGAAGGCATTGTTCTGATTACCCATGGGGGCTTCCTGATGGGTTGAAGTGCTACCTACGGTGCCCGACTTGTGGGCGATCATCATGGCTGTGTCACGACGACCCTCGCGGCGTGCACTGGCATTGACATCCTTCTCCAGATAGCGCAATGTCTCATTCAGCTCCAGGTTGCGGGAGGCCTGATAGAGGGCACGGTTGACGCTCTCGTCAAACTGTTCCTTCTTCATGTTGGCCATCTCCTTGATGTAGGTGAGCTGCATGCCTAGCAGTATGATAAAGGACACGCCCATGAGTATGGCAACGGTCCATATTTTTGTCTTCTTCATGTCGACAAAGGTAGACAAAATCTTAATAGGTTAACATTCGTGTGTTAAGAAGTTCTTGTTAATTAACTAAATTAACCAATATAGAAATATTTAGTTGATATTTTGCACATATATTTCTATATTTTATGCTGTTAAGCTATATAGTGTGTCTATTGTAGTTTTATGCGGCATGCGTTCCGTTGGTCTTGTAGGGGGATTTCCGTTTTAATGTATGGGTTCTTTATGGAGAATATTGTGTTCTTCTGTCTATGAGAGAATATGCCAGCAGGCGATATTCTGCATATAGTGGCAGCAGGGTTTTTGTTTAAGATCTGTCGGTAGAATGATAAAAACGAGAACACTCGCCGTATTCTTGAAAAATACGACGAGTGCCAAGATTTAATTCACTATATGATAATACGTCAGACTAGTCTTCGTCCTTTGTCTCTGCCTCATGCTGAGAGATGAGCTTCTGCTGCAGATCGTTGGGTATGAGCTCGTAGCTGGCAAACTTTGTAGTGAAGGAGGCGCGTCCTCCGGTGAGTGAGGAGAGGGCCACACTGTAGTTGGAGAGCTCTTTCAGAGGTATCTTGGCCTGCAGCTTCTGGTAGCCGGCCTCAGTGTCCATGCCCATGATGATGGCGCGGCGTCCTTGCAGGTCGCTCATCACATCACCCATATAGTCGGCAGGAACATACACCTCAAGGTCGTAGATCGGCTCGAGAATCTTCGGACCGGCAGCCTTGAAGGCATCGGAGAAGGCGTGGCGGGCTGCCAGCGTGAAGGAAAGCTCGTTGGAGTCGACGGGGTGCATCTTTCCGTCGTAGACCACGACGCGTACGTCGCGCGCGTAGCTGCCTGTCAGAGGACCGCGTTCCATGCAGTCCATCACACCCTTGAGGATGGCAGGCATGAAGCGGAGGTCGATGGCACCGCCGACAACAGAGTTGATGAAGACAAGCTTTCCGCCCCACGGCAGGTCTTTCTCCTCTTTCGATTTGATGTTCATCTTAAACTCCTGACCGCCGAAGTTGTAGCTCACGGGATCGGGCATGCCTTCTGCATAGGGCTCCACGATGAGATGTACCTCACCGAATTGTCCGGCACCACCGCTCTGCTTCTTGTGACGGTACTCGGCCTTGGCCTGCTTCGTGATGGTCTCACGATAGGGGATCTTCGGCTCTTCAAACTCGACATGGAGCTTCTCGTTGTTCTCCAGACGCCATTTCAGTGTGCGCAGGTGGAACTCACCCTGTCCGTGTACGATGGTCTGACGGAGCTCCTTGCTCTGCTCTACGACCCATGTGGGATCTTCCTGGTGCATTTTCAGCAGGGCAGCCATCATCTTCTCGGTATCCTGTGCGTTGGCAGCCTTGATGGCGCGCGAATATTTCGGATTAGGATATTTGATGAAGTTGAATCTCTGCTCCACGCCTTTTCCGTTGAGGGTGTTGCCCGTCTTCACGTCTTTCAGCTTGACGGTGCAGCCGATGTCGCCGGCGTCGAGCTGGTCTACGGGGATGCGGTTGGCACCTGCTCCCGCATAGATCTGTCCGATGCGCTCCTTTGAGCCACGGTCGGCATTGAGAAGGTCGTCACCCGGTTTGATCGTGCCGCTCATCACCTTGAAGTAGGACACCTCGCCGATGTGGGGCTCGATGCCGGTCTTGAAGAAGTAGATGCTCTCCGGACCGTTGGTGTCGGGAGTGACCTCTTCGCCACGTGTATTGCGCACCTTCGGCATCTCGCTTACAAAGGGCACCACATTGCCGAGGAATTCCATCAGGCGCTGTACGCCCATGTCCTTCAGGGCGCATACACAGAACACGGGGAAGATCGAGCGTGTCACTAGACCCTTGCGTATGCCTTCGCGCATTTCGTCCTCTGTCAGCGAGTCGGAGTCGAAGAATTTCTCCATCAAGGCATCGTCGTTCTCGGCAGCTGCCTCGACAAGAGCCTTGTGCAGTTCCATGGCCTTATCCATTTCCTCAGCGGGGATCTCCTCGCGCTTTGGCTCACCACCACCTTCAGCCCATGTGAGCTTCTTCATGATGAGTACATCGATAAGGCTGTGGAAACCGGGACCTGTCTCCAAAGGATACTGGATCTGTACGCACTTATCGCCATAGATTTCCTTCATCGAGTTGATGATGTTGTCGAAATCGCACTTGTCGGAGTCGAGCTGGTTGATGAGGAAGATCACGGGCTTCTTCAGCTTCTCGGTATAGCGGAAATTGTTCTGTGTGCCTACCTCGGGACCGTACTGGCCGTTGATGAGGATCACAGCCTGGTCGGTCACGTTGAGCGACGTGATGGCGCCGCCTACGAAGTCGTCCGAACCCGGACAGTCGATGATATTGAGCTTCTTATTGTTCCATTCTACATGAAACACAGTGGGGAAGACCGAGTATCCATATTCCAACTCTACGGGGAAATAATCACTTACGGTATTCTTGTTTTCCACCGAACCACGGCGTTTGATGATACCGGCTTCGTACAGCATACTCTCGGCAAGCGTGGTCTTGCCGCTACCCGCACTGCCCAAGAGGGCAATGTTTTTAATTTCATTAGTCTGATATACTCTCATATAGATACGATTTTAAGAGTTAGTAATATTAATGATCCTGGTTGTTATTGTTTCATCTTTCGTTTGGCTAAAATAGTAAAAGTAGGGTTAACTTCCAAACGAATTGTAGGAAAAGTGGGCGAAATTTAATTTTATTTGTATTTTTGCACGGTGATAAGATATAAGTCATGACCGGATTATACATTCATATACCTTTCTGTGCAAGCCGTTGTATTTATTGCGGGTTCTATTCTACGACATCGCTCTCGCTGCGCGGCCAGTATGTCGATGCCTTGGGCGAAGAGATGAGAATACGGGGTAGGAACGCTCTCTCCACTATTTATATCGGAGGGGGCACGCCTTCCCAGCTGACCCATGATCAGCTTGTACGGCTGTTCACCTATATATATAATGTATATGATGTCGCAGAAGGGATTGAGGTCACGATGGAGTGCAACCCCGATGATATCCGTCCCGGAATGTTGGAGGACCTGCCGGTCAACAGGGTAAGCATGGGCGCTCAGACGTTTAGCGACGACCGTCTGCGGCTGTTACACCGCAGGCATACGGCTGACGAGGTGCGCCGGGCAGTGGAGATCCTTCGCCGGGATGGCATTGCGAACATAAGCATTGATCTTATGTTCGGCTTTCCCGGCGAGACATTGGAAGACTGGGAGCAGGATGTGGAGGCCGCCCTCGCACTGAAGGTGGAGCATGTCTCTGCCTACTCGCTGATGTACGAGGAGGGTACGGTGCTCTATCAGATGCTTCAGCAGGGAAAGGTGAGCGAGGTGGATGAGGAACTGAGCAATGCCATGTATTACCGGCTTATCGACCGGCTCGCGGCAGCCGGCTATGAGCATTACGAGATTTCCAATTTTGCGAAGCCGGGGTTTCGCAGCCGGCACAACAGCAGCTATTGGAACGATACGCCCTATATCGGTGTCGGTGCTGCAGCCCATAGCTACGACCGGCTGACGCGCTCGTGGAATGTGTCGGATATCCGGGAATATATCGCGGCTGTCGGGGAGGGCCGCCGGCCTTTTGAGAGTGAGACGATTGATGCCGGCACCCACTATGACGACTGCATCTGTACGGCGTTGCGTACGTGCGAGGGCATCGACCTGCGGCAGTTGTCATCGGCCGATCATGATTACCTTCTCGAGAATGCCGCGCCTTATGTGAGGCGCGGTCTGTTGGCCATCACGGATGGTCATCTGCATCTCACCCGTGACGGAATCCTGATCAGCAACACCATTATGAGCGACCTGATGCGGGCGGATTAACGGCTGACTGCGTCATCCAGTGCGCTGATGCCTTTCTCCTTGTATTTCTGGTACCAGTAGTTCTTGATGTCGTTGTTGATCTGTGTGAGTGGACGTTTGCCGGTCAGGTGCGGGCGGGCCATCTCACAGAGGAAGACGAAGACGACAAGGGCGACAAATGCCAGGGCCGTATCGATGTATTGATTGCCGAAAGGAGTGATCTGTAGTATCAGGCTGAAAGGGAGAAAAGGGAAGATCAGGCAGGCCCAGTCGCCGGCAGTATTGTACTTTCCATACTGCGTCTTCTCCTCCGCGAGATGGCGCGGAGCGAGCTTGAGGAGACGTTTCTCATGTCGTTTCCAGTAGTCCATGAATTCTTGTTCCATATTTTTTAGTTGTATTTAATATAGTCTTTTCATCCAGCGCCATTGTATGACGCCGCGGGCGAGCAGATAGACGATGAAGGCACCCCATAGCACGTGGTTCGTGGGGAGTCCGAGGGCGTATAGTCCGAAGAAGAGGGCAAAGAATATCACGGTGGCCAGACAGCTGGAGACCAGCATGCCGCGTGTGGCCGTGATGCCGATCATCACTCCGTCGTAGACAAAGGCGGCCATGCCCACGATGGGGACGAGGATCACCCATGGGAAATAAGGCAGGAGGGCCGTCCGCACGTTGGGCTCATCGGTGAGGAGATGGGTGAAGGGCATGCCGCCGACGGCATAGACGATGGTGAAGAGGATCGCCATGATCCAGCCCCAATGAAAGAGGCGGCTGACGGAAAGGCGGAAGGCTTTCGTGTCACCGCTGCCCCAGGTGCTGCCGCTGACAGCCTCACCGGCAAAGGCGAAGCCGTCGAGGACATAGCTCACGAGGGTGTAGAAGGTGAAGAGCACCGTGTTGACACTGAGGATGACATCCCCCTCGCGGGCACCGACGGAGGTGAAGAACAGGCTCACGGCTACGAGGAACACGGTGCGCAGGAAGATGTCACGGTTGACGGTGAAGAATTTCGACCACGGCGTGGGTGAGCCTGCCGGTTGTCCGGCAGCTTCTGCCGGCGATGTCTCCATATCGTGCTGCCTCTCGCTTTTCTTTCTGAGCATCGTGCTCTTCCGGTGTGCCATGGTGACCGACAGGGCAAAGCCGCTCCATTGTGCCACGAGGGTGCCGAGGGCCACGCCGGCAATGTTCATTCTGAGGAGGTAGACGAAGACTAGCGAGGCAATGATGTTGATGATGTTCTGTGCGATGGCCACATAGAGTGGGGTACGGGTGTCCTGTGTACCGATGAACCAGCCGTTGAGGCTATAGAGTGCGAGGACGGCCGGCGCTCCCCAGATGCAGACCGAGAAATAGAGGTGGGCCAGCGGACGTACGCTGTCGGAGGGATGGATCACGGTGAGTGCCGTCCAGCCGAGAGGGATCTGCAGGGCGATGAGTGCCAGTCCGAGTCCCAGTCCGAGAAGCAGTGCACGGCGGAGGAGGCGCCGCACGTCATCCCAGTCCTCACGTCCCCATCCCTGTGCGGTGAGGCCGCTTGTCCCCATGCGGAGAAATCCCAATAGCCAGTAGAGCACGTTGAAGATCATGCTGCCGACGGCGATGGCTGCGATGGCCTGTGCCGAACCGAAGTGGCCTACGATGGTCAGGTCGACGAGGCCCAGCAGGGGCACCGTAATGTTCTGAACGATGGAGGGTAGGGCCAGATGGAGTATTTTCTTGTCGATAGCTTGCATGTCTGTGTTTACTGTTCTTTTGAGTGGGCAGGGGACTGCCACGGATCTTGTCTGTAGACGTTATCTCGTCAGTGAGAATTTGATCGATAGTCCGAAGTCCTGCGTAGTCGTGGGATACGAGCTTGATGTGAGCAGAGGGGTGTTCGTCTGCCGGTCGAAGTAGAAGCTCAGGGTGAGGAGCCGGGAGAGGGTGTAGTCCGCGGTGAAGGAGAGCTTCAGGGCATTGTTGCCGCTCGATGCCGTCGAGGTGGCGGTGGCGATGTCGCGTATGAGGGCGGCTTGTCTGCGGAAGGAGAAGTCGAGGCGGAGGTTGAGATCACGGTTCACGCCGTTGGAGCGTGTGGTGGTCTGGGTCGTTGTACCCGATTTCTTGTTAGCGGCTCCTTTTATCTTTCTGGTTGCCTTCCTGCCGAAGATATTGAAGTTGTTGATCTTATAGCCCATTCCTATCACCCAGTCCTTCGAGGTCGTCTCGGCAATCTGGATACTCGTCATGGAGAGGGAGAGCACACGTGTCTGCCGGTACTCCAGTGAGGTCGTGAGGTTGTTGTTGAAAGTGAGGTCGATACCGAGAAGGGGCGAGAACGACTCGTTGATGGATACGGTGGAGATGTTGTACATCGACGAGGGTGTGGGAAGACCTGTCGTGGCATTGTTGACGAAGCCGAGGTCTCCGCCTGCCCCCATCAGTCCTACGAATGTCGAGTAGCTCTGGTAGGCGCCTACGGCATAGATACATTTGTAGGAATGGGTCAGGTTCACCGACTTGAAGATGTCGGCAAAGAGGGGTATGCGTGACAGGCCGCTGTAACGCAGGGTCCAGTTGGGCAACATCTTCGACAGAGCGGGGAAGAGGCTCAGTGAGCCGCCTCCGGCGGTATAGGCCTTGAGGAAGGCGGGCACCATGACGTCGGCGGAATAGGCGTCCACCGTACCGTTGGCCGTGTCGAAGGTCTGGCCTGCCAGTGTCGTTCCGGCAGGATATTTAACGCCGGCGTAGCGTTGCTCCACCCTTTGACGGAACGATTCGAGAGACTTCACGAATTTGTCGAATGTCTTGCTCTTGTAGCCGTCCGTAGCGTTGCCCATCGACTCGAACGCCGATCCGATGGCGATGGTCGTCATGTTGAATGTGCCGCTCTGGGTCGTCGGCATGCCCTCATACATATATTGTATGCTCTTGGCTGTCTGCTGGGTGCGTGAGGCCGTGAGGTCGATCTTCAGATCCTTCACGGGCTCGAGCACGGCTTTCAGCTGCAGGTCCTCGGTGAGGTTGGTTGTCGCAGGCGAGGCCGCGCCGTTGTCGGTGACGAGCCATCCCCGCTCGTTGGCTTTGGAGATGTAGTCATCGCCTACGGTGCCAAAGGCGAAATCGAGACCCGGCGAGAACACGTTGTCGAGGCGCGTCTGTCCGAAGATATTGCCGATCATCGGTCTGAAGCTTGGCAATGCCAGGGTGTACTGGTTGCGGTAAGAGATGTTGACGGAACGTAACATCATGGCCACACGGGCGACGGCCTGTGCGGTCTTGTACCAACCTTTATTCTCCAGCGGTTCCTTGGCCGTGACGGTGAGCTTGAGTTTCAGCGTCGTGTCCAGGCGGTTGATGATCTTGATCTTGTTCTGGTTTATCTTCTTGTATTTCAGTTTGAAGGCCTTCCCATCGGCCGTCTTGGCCGTGACGATGATCCGCTTGGTCTTTTTGTTATGGCTGACCACCATGGAAGTGTCGGGCTTCAGGGTGATCTCTCTCTCGAAGCTGTTCTTGTTCTTCGGGAGTTGTGCCTTCTGGTCTTCGGCTTTCTGGTCTGCCTTGGATTGCTTGCCGTTCGGATCACGCACCGATCGAGAGGACGGCCTTTGGGTATTACGCAGTGGCGTCTTTCTGTTCTTGTTCCTGTTGGCAGCTGTCTTGTCAAAGCGCTCGTTGGCCTTCTTGAGGAAGGGTATGTGGTTATAGAGCTTCACGAGATCGAAGGAGCCCGTGAGGTTGAGTTGTCGTGTGGTGTTGATGGAGTTGCCCACCTCCACCGAGTCTTCTGTATCTTCGCTTCCACGCACCCAGTTGTATGTGGCGTTGTAGGTACCGTTGACGTTCACCCAGTTGAGTATCGGGATGAGCTGGAGGGGCGGCTGGTAGGAGAGGGAGAAGGTCTGCTGATAGTCGAGCGGTGTGCCCATGTGGAGGATGCTCTGCCATACGGAGTCCTTCCATGCGTCGTAGCGGTCGGGGTAGAGGTCCTTGTTGACCGGCGTATAAGGCTCTTCGATCTCCGCGTTGGTGGCACTCTGGAAGTTCATGTGCAGATTCTTTGTGAAGTCCCAGCGAAGGGTGAATTCGCGGTTCCAAAGGAACTGCGAGTTCCACGTGACGGGCAGCGAGGTGTTGTCCATCGTCTGCAGGTCGCGCTCCTGCAGCTCATAGTAGGTACGCGACAGCTCCGTGTTGAAGCCGATGTTCTGCGGCAGCCAGTTGAGCCCGAAGCGCTTGGCGATGTCGAGCCATTTGCTCTTGTTCTTCAGCTTCTTGAACGGTTCCCAGGCCTTGTATGAGGGCGTCCAGTTATAGTTCATGCCGCCGCGCCATTGGTCGTTGTTCTCATACACGGTCGTCTCGCCCTGAGTATGCTCGTGCGAGTGGGAGTAGGAGAAGGAGAAGTTGGCGGGGTCGTAGGGCATGGGATGCCGTTTGGTGGCGATGCCCACGCGGACGTTGGACAGGGAGAAGTTGGTCTGGATCGTCTTGGTCACCGCGATGTTCTCTATCGAGTCGCGCTCTGTCTGCGAGGCTGTGGCATCCAGCGCGTCTTTCAGGCGGATGTCGGTGTCGAGCGGATTGTACTTGGGCTTCGACACGTTCTTCGTCATGCTGTAGTATAGTGGGATTGACACTTTCGCCTTGTCGGGGAAGAATTTTCCCAGCTCCAGGCTGGTAGTGACGGACATCGAGCTCTCGTCGTCCTGTGTGCGGTCGTTGATGCCGCTCTCCAGTCCGCCGAAGCCTTGGCTTACATAGCGTCCCTGCACGTTAACCGATCCCATGTCGGAGAGTTGGACATTGAGACTTCCCTGTGCTGCCCAGCCGCCGGAGTTGTTCTGTCCGAGCAGTCGCAGCTCGTTGACCCACACCTCACCCGATTTGGTCGAGGACGAGAGGTTACGTACGCCGATCATCATCACCTTCACCTCGCCCAAGGTAGGATTACCCATCACGGTCACCTTGTTCTGCGGATGGTCGGCATCGTAGACCGAGTAAGGGCGTGTGAAGGAGGCCGAGCCGTTGGAGCGGGCTCGGTTGCGCTCGTTCTTCACCGTGGTGAGGAGAGACAGGGGAATCTCGAGCATGTTCTCCTCCGGCCATACTTTCGTACGGTCGAGGGGGGAGTCGTAGTATGTTCCGGCAGGCGTGAGCTTGAGGGGAATTTCGTATTCGTAATAGTTGTTGCGGTAGTCGCTGCCCAGGCGTACGAAGATGGCGAGCTGGTTGTCTTCGAGCAGCGTCGTGCCGTGCTCCAGGGCATTGGCATGGACGAACATTTGCAGGTTCTTGTATTCGCGGATGTCCAGCGTGGTGTTCTTGTACACGCTCTTCGACTCTCCGGGCGAGAGGGTCGACACATTCAGCTGCAGGGCCTGCTCGTCGCTCTCGGTGAGCTGCGGCTGTGTGGGGTCCTGCACCTGTGAGATGCCGGGAGGGATGACATAGTTGACCGGCGTCTTGTTGTTGTTTTCCTCGTAGGTGACGGCGGCTGTGGTAAGCTCTCCGGTCTGTGCGGCTGCTCCGTCGAGATTCTGGTCATAGATGCGCCATGTGCCGCGCACGAGGTCGAGCGTGGCAAAGCGGAGGATGATGGGTGCGGGACAGCCCGTGATGAACATGCGCATGAAGCGGATGGAGGAGAAGTCGGAGATGGAGCCGACCTTGCTCTCATACTGGTCCACGGGGATGCGGAAGAGGTACCAGTTGATCTGTCTTTTCTTGCCGTTGCGCAGTGAGGGCTCCGTCTCGCGCTTATCAACGATGAAGTTGCGTCCGACGACGAAGTCCTCGGGACGTAGCGACACGTGGTATTGGTAGTAGCGCTCATATTCGTTGAGCGTATAGTCCTGGTTGATGTCCTCCACGTCGGGCGTGCTCTTGTAGGAGGTGTCGTAGCCCTCGGGCTGGTCTTCCGAGGCGGGGGAGTTGCCTTGCGGGTTGTTGATGTATTTGTAGCGGCGTAGGATGGAGGCGCGGATGTTGTCCCAGTCCGATCCTCTGAAATAATGGTAGTCGTCATGGGCGGGATCGTTGTAGAGTGAGTCCCATACGGCGGCGTTCACCTTTCCCTGCAGCTGGGAGAGGTAGTCCTGGTAGCTATCGAAAGTACGCTCTTCCTCGTCGGTAAGACCGTTGAGACCCACATCCTGCAGGGCACGGCTGCCACTGGTGGTGGCGAAGGCATAGGTCGTCGTGGCCTGGGTCGGGATCTTTCCCCATTGGGTGGTGACATACGATGTCGAGCCGTCGACGGGCAGGCCGCTCTCATAGAATTTCTTGCCGTCGTGGAGGACATCCTCGCTCACCTCGCCGAGGTTGAAGTAGAGGTCGCCGCTACGCTCTGCGCCCGGTCCGAGTCCCACGTCCTGTGAGCCGTAGTCGGTGATGTCCATGAAAGGATCCATCATCCAGAACTCCACATATTCGATGTTGGCCGTCTCGAAGTCGTTGGTGTCGAGCATGCGCATCATGCCGCCCCAGTGTTGGGTGGGGTTATTGAGCTTGCCCGTCATGGTGAGGTCGGGGTTGAAGTTGTAGGGACCCGGCTCCGAGGGATAGTAGGCGAGGTTGAGTACCGAGAGGGTGGATGTCGATCCGTTGTAAGTGTTGATGTCGCGGTTGGGGAAGATCTCACGCGAGTAGACGGCGCGGACATAAGGATTGCTCAGCTGGTCGAGGTCGCTCTTGATGTGGGAGGGGGTGAGGGAGGAAGAGCGGTTGGTGAACAGCGGGTCGATGGTGTACCAGGCGAGGAGCGAGCGGTTGTATCCGCTGCGCAGGGTTGTCTTGTCGGTCGACTCGGGGAACATCGAGGGAACGGACGAGAGCACCCACTGTGTCGGCGTGAGGATGCTGATCTTATCGGTCGACGACTCGAAATCGTCGAGATAGGAGGCGTGGCTTTGCGTGCCGCTGGCCTGGCCGGCGATGAGCTGTGCGAACTCTCCGGTAAGGGTGATCTGTGAGGGCTGTGTGAGATGAAGGCCCGGCAGTTTGTCGAGGAGGTTGGTGAGGGCCTGCGACTCATGCTTCCAGTTGAGGTTAAGGCCCCAAAGGGTATTGCTCACGGGCTCGTTGCCCATGGCCACCTTCGTCGTCAGGCTCTGTTCGTAGAGGTGCTGCAGCGTACCTGAGAGCTGGAAGTTCTTGGAGAAGTCGTACTCCCAGTTCATGCCGAACATCGTCTTGCGTTCCTGTGAGAAGTCACTCTCGCTTTCCAGGCTGACGTTCACGGCGGTTCCTGCGTCGAGGATGCTCTGGTTGAGGATGGTCACCTCGCCGGCCGAGTAGTCCACGGAGTAGTCGGTACCTTCGGTGAGGGTGACGCCTCCGGCGGTCACGGTGACCGATCCCTGCGGCACGTTGTAGGCACCCAGGGAGATGACGTTGGCCGATGTTCCGCGGTATTGGCCGGTCAGCTGGAATTTGTCTTTCTCCGCGATCTGCTTGGCAATGGTCTTGGTGGAGTCGTATAGTTCGGTGAAGGCATACTGGGCCGCCTTGTCGGCCGCTACGTTGTGGCTGACCAGATAGTCGTAGAGTGCCGATCCGAAGGGCTCCGCCTGTGGCAGGTAGATGCGTCCGTTGGAGACGGTATAGCCTTCTACATAGTCGAAATATCCGTTGGCGTGGGCCTTGTTGTTGTTGTCCAGACGGTCGGCGCCAATGACGCGGAGCAGCGGGGTGCTCTTCACCTGTGGCTCAGGGATATACGACAGGTAGACGCCTGTGGTGTCGCTCTGGTATTTCACATCGAGTCGGAAGTTGTCTTTCTCGACGGAAGAGGCGAGATAGTAGACATTCTTCATCATCAGGTCCCAGTTGCCCTGTTGCGGGGTGTTGCTGGTGTTTTTCAAGGATTTTACGAAGAGGGCCTGGCCGGTGTTGGTCACGTCGGAGGCGAACTCACCCACCTGATAGGTGACGCCGCCGTAGGTGTATTCATAGGCGATGCCGAGCACCTGGTCGGTCTGCAGGGAAGAGCGCAGGGAGATCGTGCCGAGCACTTGGTTGACGGTATATTCCGAAGAGGATAGCAGACGGGCGCTCTCCACCTTTTCAAAGTCGGTGCCGCCGGTCAGGCCGGCCGCCTGCAGGATAGAGGAGGTCTGGTCGATGTTACGGGCATCGGCATATTGGGTGGTGAGGGCCTGGTATTCACTGTTAGCGGCATTGGCGGGAGCGGGAGAGCCGTTGAGGGTCCACATGGGATTGCTCACCTGGGTGTTCTCACCCAGATCGGTGAGGGCGACGATGTCGCGGGTGTTGTTGGTCGATCCGGTCTTGTTGGTCACCCAGATCTCCACACGCGTGATGTTGACGCCGGAGCGGACCGACGGTAACGTCTTCATCCAGGCATCGTAGTGGGTGCGGAAGAAGTGGGAGAGGAAGAAGTGACGGTTCTCCTCATAGTTGGCGGCGTCCAGCTCAAAGGCCGTCGTCTGCTTACCGCCTTTTGAGGAGACGCTCTTTGAGGAGCTCTTCTTCTGTGAGGCGACGAGCTGGAGCTTCAGCTTGCCGAACTGCAGGTCGGTGCGGATACCGAAGAGGGAGGTGGCGCCTTGGATGAGGGAGGAGTTGGAAGGGAAGCTGACGTTTCCGGCTTCAACGAGCTTGATGATCTCGTCTTCCTTGCCGTCGTATTTCAACTTCATGTTCTGCGAGTCGAAGTCGAAGGTGGCGTCGGTATTGTAGTTGAGGCCGAGGTTGACCTTGTCACCCACCTTACCCGTCATGTTCAGGTTGATCTTCTCGTCGAAGTCCATCGTCGTGGTCTTACGGCGGCGTATGGGGAGAGACGGATTGTCGATGTTCTTTATCGTGGCGCCGAATTTCAGTTCGGCGCTACCTTGCGTCTTGATTCGCACTCCACCGGGACCGAAGATCTTCTCAGCGGGACCGAGGTCGAAGTGCATATCGGTAAAGTCGAACTTGTCCTTGCCTTTCTGTTGGTAGATCTCATCGTTCTTGGTGCGGTAATAGGCATCTCTCCAATGCTTCTCGCTCCATGCCATGTATTCCTCGGGCGTCATCATGATGGGCGCGGCCACGTAGGTCGTGCCGATCTTCGTGCCGATGATGTAGCGGTCGATGGAGTCGTTGTACACCACCTCGTATTTCAGTCCCTCTGGCCGTTGCAGGTCCATGGCGTTCTGCTCCAGGTCGTCGTAGGTGATGGGGGTTGTCCGTTGGATCTTCCAGCGCGGATTCAGGAGCGAGTCGGGAATGGTGTCGTCATTGCTCAGAAGTGGCTGTGCCTGGGCCGTGATCTTCGTCTTTGTGGTGTCGGCCTTTTGGGGAGTATCCTCTGTGGCAGTGACGGCAGGCAACACGACAGCCCGGCTGACGACAGCGATCGTCAGCAGCAGTAAGAACAGGATATCGTGTTTGCGGAGTTTCAAGATACTTTTATTTGATGCGTTTTAGCGCTTCCTTGATGACTTGCTCAACGGGCAGGTCGGGATTTTCCGTGAGGATGGCGGTGACAATCTTGGCCGAGGGGGCGGGTGAGAAGCCGAGCATGGTCATGGCGGCCACGGCCTCGTCGCGTACGCCGGAGTTGATGTTGGCTGTTGCTGCCGGCGTGCCGCTGGATACATGCAGCTCATTGGCGATGCCGGAGTTGATGATCTTGTCGCGCAGGTCTACGATGATGCGCTGGGCGGTCTTCAGTCCGATGCCCTTCACGCCCTTGATGAGCTTCTCGTTACCGTTGGCAATGGCGTCACAGAGCTCTGCCGGCGATAGGCTGGAGAGCATCATGCGTGCGGTGTTGGCACCTACGCCGCTGACGCTGATGAGCAGGCGGTACAGCTCGCGCTCGCGCTTGGAGCAGAAGCCATAGAGAGTGTAGGAATCGTCGCGGCCGCCTGTCTGCAGGGCCTCATGTACATAGAGCTTTACTTCTTTCTTGCCTTGGATGGCGGAATAGGTATTGAGTGAGATGTTGAGGGCGTAGCCCACGCCGGCAGCTTCCACTACGGCTAATGTTGGTGTAAGGTCGTCCAACGTGCCTTTTATATATTCTATCATGATGTCGTCTTATTGCTTGATGGTAATTTCCTTAAAATAACGCATGTGTTATTATATTATTGTATCCCGTTAAGCTATGTGAATGGTCTTCACCGGCATTTTCCTTGCTGTAAAATGGCTCGCTGATCAGGGGACGGACTGCCGGCCGGGGTGCGAAGGATATGGGGCGAGCCAATGAGGTAAGGGTCTTGTGACCTGATGCGTTTGTGACTTGAGTGAGTGCAAACAAATAAGATCGCCGCATGGCCACTTTTCATGGTGATGGGCCATACAGCGATCTTTCATTCTAAAGAGGGCGGTTTTACGCGCCCTTGAAAGGATATGAAAAATAGATTTATACAAGTGTAGCTACGATCTCCTCACGTGTGCCGGGCAACATGTCGATGACGGGGATCTCCGGCATCGTGTAGCATCCGGGCTGCAGGCGGAAGGAGGCGCGGGCCACGTTGACGAGCACCTGTGCCGTGAGGGCCGGGTTGTTGATGCTCATGTTGAACTCAAGGTGCTGGTTGGGGGTCTTGCCGCTCACGCCCTTGCGTACGAGGTTCACGCCGTGTCCCATGTCGCGTACATCGTCAACGGAAGGAACGGCGAATACGTGGGTCTCATCGTGTGCGAAGTAGGGATCGGCCTTGATTTCTGCCGTCACCTCTTCGAGGGTGGCTCCGTCTTCCAGCTCGACATATACCATGCGGCGATGGATGCCCTCGCCCAGGGGAATGGTGACAGAGAGCGCGTTCTTCACGCCTTTCTTACTGCGGACGCAGACGCTGTGTCCCATCGACATGCCGGGGCCGAAGTTGGTATAGGTCAGGCCCTTGGGAGCGAGGCTCTGCATGAGCACGCGGACGATGGAGTCCGAGCCCGGATCCCATCCGGCGGAGATGACGCTCACCTTGCCGGCCTTCTTGCAGTTCTCCATCTGCTGCGTACGGTAGTCGAGGATGGAGGTATGGATGTCGAAGCTGTCGACAGTGTTGTAGCCCATGGCAACATACTTGGCGGCATACTCAGGGCAGCTGCGGGTAGGCGTGCAGAGGATGCAGACATCAACGTCTTTCAACTTCTGGATGTCGTCGACCACGTCGTAGGGAGTCAGCTCAAGGGGTTTGTCCTTGTCGCCCTGACGGCGGATGATACCTGCAATCTCGAAGTCGGGAGCGGCCTCGAGTGCCTCAACGGTGTAGTGACCGATGTTGCCGTAACCAACGACGGCAGCTCTAAATTTCTTTGTCATGATCTTATTGGATGTTTAAAGGTTTGATTGGTTGTTTGTGCAAAGATAATCAATTTGTCTTGATAATGGAAATCCTTATATGCCCTTTCGCCTTTTTTATTTTATGAGATGACAAACCGTAAGTAAAACGGGCTAAAATATTTACATTCTTGCAGGCTGGCTATGCTTTCTTGAGCGTTATGACATTCAGCTCCGGCCACGCTCCGAGGCGGAAGGGGACGGTGCCGCCCAGACCGAGGGAGACATGGAGCATGGAGGATCCTTCCGTGTATTTGCCGCCCCATTCGTTGTATGCCCAGCGTGCGGGAGAGAAACGGCCGATACGGATCTGTCCGGCATGGGTGTGTCCGGAGAGTGTCAGGGCGATGTCGGTCTGATGGAGCACGCCGCGCCGCCAGTGGCTGGGGTCGTGGGAGAGAAGGATCTTGAACATTCCCCGGGGCAGACCGTCAAGTGCCTGGTCGAGGTTGCCATAGTTGGGGAAGGGTGGCTTGGAGATGTTCTCTACGCCAAGGATGGCGATGTGGTCGAGCGGGTGGTTGGGATGGGTGATCAGTGCGTTCTCGTTCATCAGCAGCTTCCAGCCGAATTTCTCTTCAAGATGACGGAGTACGTTCTGATTTTTCTTGATGTTATGCTCGCTCTTGTCTTCTCCGTATTCGCAGTAGTCGTGGTTGCCCATGATGGAGAAGACACCGTCGGGTGCCTTGATTTTTGCAAGATCTTTCATGAATGGAATCACCTCTGAGGCACTCACGTTGACCATGTCGCCGGTGAAGACGATCATGTCGGGCCGTTCGGCATTGATCATGTTCACGAGCTTGCGGATGAATCCGGGATTACGGTAGAAGGTGCCGATGTGCAGGTCGGAGAACTGCAGTACGCGATAACCGTCGAAGCTCTCAGGCAGGAGTGAGGAAGAGCAGGTGGCACGTCGCACGACGATGTGCCGCCAACCGAAGGCGATGCCGTAGAGCATGGCTGCCTCCCAGACGGCCGGTGCGATCCATGCCCATCTTGCCTCCACGAAGATCCACGACAGGAGGAAGAGCAAGCCGGGAACGGCCAGCAGCAAGGCAACGGCCGTGTTGAGCCGCATGAGAGTATTGTGTCTTAGTTTAAGCTTTTTCATCTATTCGCAAAGATAGTGATTTTCTTTATAGGCTCATCTTTTAGATGGTTAAAAAATGAAGAATAAGCCTATATAAAGTTTATAAAGAATCGGACAGATGAAAGATGCTTGCTTCAGGGTATCGGATCATATTAATGATGTGTTCAGCCTTGTTTCCCGATGGCTGTTTTGTCCGTTTATCGGATGTGCCTGGTTGTGAGGAAAGTATCGGCACGGCTCATCATGGACGTATGGCTTGCTCCGTGAGCTTGCCGTTCCTTTGTAATATCCTGTGCCGTCACGCTCAGCCAAGAGAGCATGACGGCAAGGATAGGGATAATCATTTTGCTTATTATCCTGATGAACTTAGATTTATGGATTTTCTTGTTTCTAATTTCCCTGTGAGGGATGTAAGGCTTTTCGGGGGCAATGTGCCGGGTCTTCGGGAAGAAGATCCGGTAGAGGGCTGGGGTGTATGTGAGGTCAGGCCGGTCTGCTGCCTGCCGGGGTCCAGTCATGGATCATCGGTCTGCTGCCTGCTGATCATTCGTATTTTATGATGACGGTTATCTTCGCCTTGCTGTAGCGCGTATTGCGTTGCATCCGATTATATGCACCGCTGCAGTTCATCATGTATATGCGGTTCTGCCGTTCGCCGCGTACCGTCAGCATGAGCGTGAGTTCGTCTTCGGTGTATTTCTCCGTGAAGTTGCCGCTCTTTGAGTCTTGCCTGAAGGCGTTGATGAATTCGCTTATGCCGATATGGTTCAACTCCAGCACGTTCACCACCTTCAGCACCTTGCGTGTCCTCGGGTCGCGTTCCACCGCCGACGTATATCTGCTTGTGCCGCGCGACGAGTAGTTGTCCATCATGTCGTCGATCCTGTGCTGTGCCATGGCACTCATCGTCGAGATGACAAGCAGCAGCGCCATTATGATAGTCTTGCGTATGTTCATACTGATAGTGTTTATTCTTTCAACATGTTTTCGACCTCACGACGCATGTCGGGATCGGAGATGTTGTTGAGCACATCTTGCTCGGCATGGTCGATGACGTTGTGTTTGGCGTGTTGCTCTATGCGTCGCGAGTCGGCGAGCGTCTGCTCTATGTCGTCCTGTATCTCTGTCAGGTCGTCTATGCGCCGGCCGTTCTCGATGACATAGCTGCCGCCATAGAGGCGTGCCAGCTGCTGCTCGTGGTGATAGTCGGAATAGAGGGCTATGCCTATGATCACTGCGAACATGGCCGCGATGCCAACCATCGCCCGCCGCATGAGGCTCACGCTGACCGCCCGCCGCGGCTTTTCCTCGCTCATGGAGCCGAACGCCTCCATCACAGGCCGCATCCGCTCAAGGCTGTCGGGCAGCCTCTTGTGCCTGAACATCCTGTAGAGCCGTGCCTCTTCCTCCGTCGTCGTCTCTCCGTCGAAGAACCGCTCCATGAGTCTTTCTATCTCTTTCGTCTTTTTACTGTTCATTTTCGATGTCTTCAAGATAATGTCTTCTCACCGCCATGCGAGCTCTGCTGAGCGTCTTGCGCACTGCGGCCTCGCTGGCTCCGGTGAGTCTTGCGATGTCTGCCGTGCTCATGCCGTCGATATGCCGCAGGCGCAGAGCCACCTGCTGTGCCGCCGGGAGCCGGTCGATGACTTTCATCACGTGGACGAAAGGATCGTTGTCCGCAGTGGCCTCCGTCATGTCGCGTTGTTGGTCGGTCAGCGGCACCATGACCGCGTGGCGTCTCCGCTGATGGTCCACGCACAGATTCCTGACAATGGCACGCGCCAGGGCCGCCATGGGGCTGTGCAGCTCGTCGCGCATGGCCCACAGCTTCGCAAGTGTCTCCTGTGCTGCGTCCTCAGCCTCGCTGGTGCTTCCCAGCATGCGTGTGGCTGTCGCCACGAGCATGGGACGCAGTTGTCCGGCTTCGTGTTCGAATTCTTCCGTTGTCATGTCTTAGTCTGTGCTGTTTCCTTTTCTGGAGGTCCCTGTCGCAGCCGCGGGCACGGCTGCCGTCCCTGTCGTCATCGGCCTGCCGAGGGGGAGATCAGAACTTGTTCAGTCTTGATGTGTTCACGTTCGATACTCCCGTGCCGTCAAACGAGGTCTTGTCGGCTGTTCCGGAGAGGATCACGTTGATGCGTCCGCTGGAATAGACATTAAGGCTCTGGCAGTTGAGCGCGAGCTTGAACTGGCCGATTCCGCTACAGTTGAGCTTCGCATTGCCGCCGTTGAAGCTCATGTCATATTCGCTGCGTCCGTTTACGGACATGGACAGCTTGTCCGCTTTCAGACTACCGGTCCTGTTGTCCACCCCTGAGGTAGAGATGGTGATGGCCCGGGCCGTCACGTCACCGTTGTTGTCTGCCCGTCCTGCGTTTTTATATGAATAGTCGCCTTGTAGCGTGAACGAGCCGTTCATCTTGCATACTCCGCTGTTGTACAGATCGGTCGTCGTGCCTTTCACGTCGCCGGTCATCTCCAGGCGTCCTTTATTGTCGCAGCTGTAGCTGTCGGTAAGGTCGAGCGCGCTGGTCATGGTGCATATTCCGCTGTTGTACAGTTCGACAGTCGTGCCTTTCACGTTGCCTTTCATCTCCAGTCGTCCTTTATTGTTGCAGCTGTAGCTGCCGGTGAGGCTGAGCGTGCTGGTCATGGAGCATATTCCGTCGTTGTACACCTCGGCGCCCTGTCCTTTTATGTTGCCCGAGAAGTCGAGCCGTCCGGAATTGACCAATGACAGTCCGCCGGTGATGTCCTTATTCTCTAATGTCAGGATGCCCGTGTTGTCCAGCGAGAGGAGTTTTGTGTCTATCGTCGGGATCTTGACCGTCAGCCTTCCCGAGTTGTCGATGCTCAGGCCATTGTCGCCTTTGTCGTGGGTACCGTTCATTTCCATGGAGCATATTCCGGAGTTGTTTATCTGCAGGTTGTTCGTCCTCATTTGGTCGGATATGAACTCCATGTGTCCGGAGTTGTTCAGGCTGTTCAGCTTGGGCGACGTGATGTAGAACGTGATCTTGTCCATACGGAAATCCTCCTCCGTATTATGTTTCTGTTTGATGACCAGGGTTGACCCGTTCATCGAGAGGTCGGTCTTTTCCAGAGTCTTCTGCGTCGTGCGTACCTTCACAGAGGGGCTTGAGCCTTGCGTGTAGTGGATCTCCACAACCAGTTCGGACCGGATTCCGTTGATTTCTCCCATCTTCAGGGTCTTTTCCACCTCATGGTCGTCGGTCAGTGTCGTCTTGCTGACCGTGCTCTCTGTCGTGCTTTTGGTGGCACTGCATGACATCATGTAGAATGTCGTGGCAAGGATGGCCAGTGCCAATGCTTTTATTTTCATAATATGTATGTTTTGATTTTGTTCTGCGTTTATATGTATTACGCAGCATTATCGCATTTGTGACACAAGGAGCATCATTTTTTGCAAAGATAGTGAGAGTGTGGGTAGTGGAAAAGGAAAATCCTCGTTTTTCGAGTCGGATTGAATGATGTCGCTATGTTGGCAGGACCGAGCGGTATTCACCGGCACTGACCTCCTAGGATGGCGGTATATAATAAAAACAGCATATTTTCCCTTGCTACCTATATTTGGCAAGATAGTTTCTGTCTGGTGCCGGTCGCCTCCGTTCTGCGATGGAGACCCCGTCGGAGCTTTTGGCAAGGAATTGGCTTCTATATCCCTGAAAAAAGTATTGTAGCATAAGGGAAACAATCCTGTCGTTGTGCTTCGTGTGATCGAAATCTACGATCTCCAAAAGCTATGTACATCCTTTTATTTTGATTGACAAGATCAACGAGACGTTTTCAAAGAATACGTCTTGCTGAAATGTGATTTTTAAGGGGAACATTACGCAAGAATTTAAAGAAAAACATTATCTTTGCCTTTAAAATTTAGAACATAAACAGAGACCTAAACCGCCTTAACATATTTCTGGCGGAAAGAGAATACACCAATATGGCAAAGAAAACGAAATCATTCTCACATATTGAAGCACAAGATGCGCTGGAACGTCTGAACGAAAAGCAACCAGACGGTAACGAACTCGTATACGACCTTTTACGGATATTCTGTGGCTATGGTGATGGTAACATCCGCCGTATACGTGATGGCGTCGGCAATAAGGCAAAGGATGGAAGGACGGTGCTAGTTCCAAACATCATTGCATACAGGCCGAAAGGAGCTGTTGACTTTCACGATGAGATAAAGGCGATGCAGGCTGACCCCAAAATAGTGAAGCATTCACCACGTCTTTATGTAGTAAGCGACGGCAAGACCATTGTTGCCTATGATCCAAAGGAGCAAGACATTTACGAGAATGAAGTCTCGCTGATGTGGAAGGATTTTGACTTTTTCTATCCTCTTGCCGGCATAGAGAAGATTCGCAACTTAGAGGAGGCTGAGGCGGATGTGAAGTCGGCCGAACTTATGGCGAAGATATTTGACGAGATACGTCGTCATAACGACATAAAGAATAAGGAGGAGATGCACAACCTTAATATCTTCATGTCGCGTCTGCTTTTCTGTTATTTTGCTGAAGATACCAATCTGTTTCCAGAGCAAAATCTTTTCACGAATGCAATCAAGCAGCATACGGCTGAAGACGGGCACGACCTGGCTGAGTTTATCGACCGGGCCTTTCTCGCTATGTCTACCAACGACCCTGCCATACGCAATACTTTGCCCAAGCAGTTTACTGCTTTTCCATACGTAAACGGTGGATTGTTCAAGAAACGTGTGCCCATACCTACACTTAGCCGCCGCGTACGCGTGCTGATGATAAAATGTGGAGACTTCGACTGGAAGGATATCAATCCCGACATCTTCGGCTCGATGATCCAGGCTGTTGTCACACCCGAAATGCGTGCCGGACTTGGAATGCACTATACGTCTGTGCCAAATATAATGAAACTGATCCGTCCGCTGTTTCTCGACGAACTGCGCAATGAGTTCAATGTTGCCAAGGATACGAAAGACACGAAACGTTTGCGTAAGTTATTGGCGCGACTCAGTAGAATCAAGTTTTTCGATCCTGCCTGTGGTAGTGGTAATTTTTTGATTGTTAGCTATAAACGTATCCGTGAACTTGAAATTGAAATATGGGAAGCCTTGCTTCAACTTGGTGATTCCGAGCTACCGATGTCGAGTATTACTCTACAACAATTTTATGGCATCGAGATTGATGACTTTGCCTGTGATACGGCGACGCTTTCACTTTGGCTGGCAGAGCATCAGATGAACAATAAGTTTTATTCTTCGTTAGGCGTTCATATTGACGCCTTACCTCTTCGTCCAAGCGGACATATCGTCTGTGGTAATGCCTGTCGTCTTGATTGGAATACTGTTTGTCCGCACACGTCGGATGAAGAAGTTTACGTTATGGGGAATCCTCCGTATTTGGGAAGTTCTATGCAAGACATAAAACAAAAATTAGATATGTCTTTTGTTTGTGGAAATTTTACCAACTATAAAAATTTAGATTATATTGCAGCTTGGTTTTATAAGGGTAGTTTATATATAAAAAATGTAAAATCCAGATGTGCTTTTGTTAGTACAAATTCTATTTGTCAAGGTGATTCAGTTGCTTTATTATGGCCTGAAATATTTTCAAAGGGTATTGAAATTGGTTTTGCATATCAATCTTTTAAATGGGGGAATAATGCGAAATCAAATGCTATGGTAAGTGTTGTTATTATTGGACTACAAAATAAATCGAACAAGAGTAAAAGACTATATATAAAGGAAAATTACATATTAGTCGACCATATTAATGGTTATCTTTTGCCCGCTCCTGAAATTATTGTAAAAAGAATGGAGCGATCTATTTCAGGATTACCCAAAATGGTATTCGGGAATAAAGCAACAGATGGCGGTTTTTTAATTTTAACTCCCGCAGAGCGTGATACCATAATAAAAGATTATCCTAACGCTATTCATTTTATAAAAAAATATCAAGGTGCTGATAGCTTTATTAATGGAGAAATTCGTTATTGTTTATGGATAACCAAACAGGGATTATCAGATGCTTTGAAAATAAAACCTATAAAAGAAAGGATAAATTCAGTTCGTGAATTTAGGCTAAAGAGTAAGGCTCTTTCTACACAAAAATATGCAGATATGCCATATTTATTTAAACAACGTGCTCATCAAGAAGGTGTTGCATTATTGGTACCTCGTGTGTCATCTGAACGTAGAAATTACATACCTATTGGATTTGTAGATTCGAACACAATCGCATCTGATGCAACGCAAGTCGTATATGGAGCTGATTTATTTGTATTCGCAGTTTTATCAAATAATATGCATACACTTTGGTTAAAAACCATAGGAGGGAAATTAGAAACTCGATATCGTTACTCTAATTTAGTTTATGATTCTTTTCCCTTTCCATCAATTAATGAAAAACAAAAAAAGCAATTAATAAAATTAGCACAAGGGATATTAGATATTCGTGACCAACATTTTGATATGACCCTTGGAGAAATGTATAATCCGGAAACAATGCCTGATGATTTAAAGGACGCACATCATCGGCTTGACCTCGCTGTAGAACGTTGCTATCGCCTTGAACCTTTTACCTCGGACGAAGAACGTCTTGAATGTTTGTTTAATTTGTATGTTAAAATGACGAAGAAATGAAAAATAATGATGCAAAATACAGTGATGACGAAGTTAATGATTTGTTGTTTGCAAATTCTGTTATCTTTTCGCAATGGTGTAATAATTTGATAGAATTAAATGATTTATCTAATATTACGGATAAATATCACGAAAAGTTTTTCTATGTTTGTTTATGGGAATTATTAGTAAATAGTTCCTCATATATTAATTCTCTTGAATTTAGGGAATCACAACATGAAAATGTATTAAAGATGATTGAGGAAATAAAGCAACATATTTCTGATGATGAATATTTTATGTTACAATATTATCGTAATTGTTCTTGCCATATATTCTTGACTAAATATAGTTATTTGGGAAAGGATTGGGCGATAAAAGATAAAGATAATAGAGTTACATTTTATGATAAAAAAGGAAATGTGATAAAACTAAATCAATATGAAATTAGAAATAAGATTAAAAATGTTATAGGTCAATATGGCCATGGCGAAGGTTATTTTAAAATAGAAATTCGTAAACGTCTTAATCCAATAATAGCTAAATATAAAGATTTGATAACTTTAAAAATAGAAATATAATATCTGATTTATATTATACAACAATTTTTGTATGCAATAAATAATGAAAAAGTCTTTAGTTTATATTTTTTGTGCTATTATAGTATTGTTTGAGATAGTAATTATAATTTGCTATTTTACAATATTTAACGATGGTCTTTCTTCTTCTGTTGATGATTGGAATTTATTTTATCAACTTATGAATGGATTAGCAATAACAATTCTTACAATCATAAATATTGCTGTTTTTTATAAGATATCAGTTTCTCTTGATGTAAGAAGTAAATTATTTGAGGCACAATCTATAATAAGCCAGATGCGTGTAAGACAATATGAGTATTTAAGAAGTTTGATAAAAAACATACAAGTACAAGTTATAAGAAACAATATAAATTATTCCGATGTAGATGAACTTAAGAAAGGTTTGATGGAAATGGATAATTCCTTTCTATATAAAAATGATAATTTTAAAGATGAAATTTTCTTCAAACCATTGATAAGAACAATTTGTGATGACTTTGAGAATCATAATTCTGATATAGAAAAGACTTATAATGATTTGTCTAATTTTATTAAGATATTCGAATTCTATATTATACAACAAATGACAAGAGATAAAGAAATAAAAAAATATATCAATGATAATAAAGGTAATATAGATTCGACTTTCATTTGTTTAGATGATTTTGAAAGAGAAATAAATAAAATGTTACAGAAGGAAGCTTTGAGTCAAAATAGTAAAAAGTAAGTTTTATTCGAATAATATAAGAGGAAACTTTGATGGTTGTAATAAATATTATGAACGAATTAGGGTAGAAAGGAAACGAAAATGGCAGTAAATAATCTTGTAAATATTCAATATGCCCAGACTGGTAAGTCAAGCACAACCAACGAACTGGGTATGCGTGAAATGCAGGCTATAGTTTATGAACAGCGCACCCGCCAATATCTTTTGGTAAAAGCTCCTCCAGCATCAGGAAAGAGTCGTGCCATGATGTTTGTGGCTCTCGACAAACTTGCCAATCAAGGCATACGGAAAGTTGTTGTTGCTGTGCCTGAAAAGTCAATTGGTCGCTCGTTTATGGATACGGACTTGAAAAAATACGGATTCTTTGCTGATTGGCGTGTGGCTCCGTATTATAATCTGTGTAGTTCTTTAGGAAGTGAAACGTCTAAGCGTAAAAAGCTGATAGAGTTTCTGTCTCCGTCAACGTCTGCAAAGATACTTGTCTGTACACACAGTACGTTGCGTAATGCAATGAAAGACATACCTAATGAGCAGCTTAACGATGTATTCTTCGGAATTGACGAGTTCCATCATACATCGGCAGATGTAAACAACAATTTAGGAGAACTGATAAGAAGGTTGCTTAATGAGACATCGGCACATATTATGGCAATGACTGGAAGCTATTTCCGAGGCGATGCCATACCTGTAATGCGTCCTGAAGACGAAGCGAAATTTCAGCCGACAATTAATTACAACTATTATCAACAATTAAGTGGTTATAAATACCTGAAAAGTCTTGGCATAGGCTATCAGTTTTTTACGGGCAGATATATAAGCGCCATCCCCGAAACTCTTGACACGACGAAGAAGACGCTTATACACATACCCAGTGTCAATTCGAAAACATCTTATGCTCAAAAATATGATGAGGTAGCTGACATTATAAGTTGCATTGGTGAAATTGTCTCAACGGATTATGAACATTATATCCATAATGTTAGGACTCCCGATGGACGCATTCTGAAAGTAGGAGATCTAGTTGAAGACGATCCGGTACGACGTGATGCTCTTCAAGCGTATCTGCAACGAATGAATTCACGTGATGCACTTGACATACTGATAGCACTTGGTACGGCGAAAGAAGGATTTGATTGGACATGGTGTGAGTGTTGCATAACTATTGGCATACGTTCATCGCTGACTGAAATTGTACAAATCATAGGACGTTGCACGCGTGACTGCGAAGGAAAGACGCATGCGCAATTTATTAATTTGATACCTTGTCCCGATGCAGCCCAAGATGACGTGTCAATGGCTGTAAATGATTTCCTTAAAGCGATTTCTGCTTCATTGCTTATGGAGCAGGTTATGGCTCCACGTTGGACATTCAGGACAAAACGTGATGACGGAGATACAGGGAGACATGAAGGAAAGGACGAGGACGACGGGCACACTATTGAGGTCAAGGGGCTGCCAACACCTACAGAGCGGGCACAAGCCATTATTGACAACGATCTTGACACGCTTATAGCTTCAACTCTTTCAGACAAGAAGATTCGGGAGGCTATAGTTGGGACAGATATGACAGAAATGATTACCCGAGTGTATATTCCAAAAGTCGTAAAGGAAAAATACCCTGACTTGACGGAGGAAGAAGTAGATCAGGTGTCGAATTATGCCATTCTAACTATTGCAACACAAGGGCAAGACATTACAGTGGATGATAGTGGAAATAAGTTTATTCACCTAGCCAACCGCTTTGTCAATCTTGATGATTTGTCTATCAATCTTATAGATTCGATAAATCCGTTCCAAAGAGCTTATGAAATATTGTCAAAGTCTTTAACTCCAGAAGTACTTCACACTATTCAATATGAAATTGAATCAAAGCGTGAAGATATGACGACGGAAGAGGCTGTACTATTATTTATTAAATATCTTCCGAAGTGGAAGGAAGAGCATGATGGTAAAGTGCCAACATTAAATGAGGCTGATGCTAATGGACGACGTATAGCTTTGGCCATTGATTACTTGCGTAAACTAAAACAACAACGTCTTGCAAAGAAATTATGATAAACTGGGAAAAAGAGCTGGAAAAGATTTGGGAAGATCCCTTGTTTGCTGATGTTAAGGCTCCTCAGAAGAAAGTAACGTCCAGCGACAGATTGATAGCCGGATTTCAACGGATAACGGATTTTGTAGAAAAGCATAATAGATTGCCACAACAATGTGACGATCGTGAGGAGCGCACCCTTTATAATCAATGGAAAGGAATATGTAGCGATCAGAAAAAGATGGACCGATGCAAGCCATACGATACATTGGATATCTTGAAACAATCGGAAGGAGGTGTCGTCTCTGAACCTGATGTATGTAGTGAAACAGTACGTACAAAGGATAAGCAACTTGAGGATATCTTAAATGATCCGCTTATTGCTGATGCCGGTCAAGAGACTAATGGACTGTTTGATTTACCGGATTATATGCAAAAACGGCTTAAAGAGCGTAAAGAAGCCGATTATATTGCACAAAGGGTAAAATGTGAGGATTTTGATCGTTATGAGCCTGGATTTAAGGAGATTCATGCAGGACTTAATACAGGCAAGTATCGCTTGATAAAGTTCAAGGAAGCTCATGTGGCACAAGGCCACTATTTCGTGGAAGATGGAATGTTGGTGTATATCGCGGGACTTGACCAGATAGAGAAGAACCGACATGGGAAGAAAAACAGCCGTACACGTTGTATTTACGAAAACGGTATGGAGTCGGGCATATATATGCAAACGCTCTGTAAGAATCTTTATCATTCAGGTTATACTGTTCAAGATACTTCTAATGTAGAGGAAGACTATTTAAAGAAGGAGTTCTCAATCAATGATAGTGATGTGGAAAGTGGTATGATATATGTTTTGAGGTCACTGTCTAAAGATCCGGAGATTGCCTCCATAAAAAATCTTTATAAGATAGGTTTTACTACAACTCCTCTTGAAGCGCGTATTGCCAATGCGAAAAATGAGCCAACTTATCTTTGTGCAGATGTAAAGGTCGTAGCAACATGGCGTGTGTATAATGTGAAGAGTTCTACATTTGAGGCCTTGTTACATAAACTTTTTGATGGTGTACAATTGCAAATTACTGTTGACGGTAAGAAGCCTAAGGAATGGTTTGTCGTACCATTTTCAATCATAGAGAAAGCAGTGATATATATAATTAATGGAAAGTCTATTGCGTACGATAAGAATCTACAACAATTGATAGTTTTATAATCAAAAGTTGGTTATGTAATCTTACTTGTGTCAGTCTTGATAAAAGATCAGGTATGGCACGAGTAAGATTGTTCTAATTTATTATAGCCCCTCATAAGTTTAATGTCATTGACAGGGTCTTAATGATGGTAATATCGTGTGTCTTTTCTTACATCTTAGGCTTATGGAGAGCTTCCTTTGCCGTTCGGTCAGAAACGATATTCTCGATAGGACATCCGATTTTGACGGGCAACACGTTCAGACTCTTGCCTGTCGAGGGACACAATACGACTTTTGCCTGACAGTCTACTTTTTTAAGATGACTTTCTGCAAGGTGTCTACTGTTTCTGTTTATAAGGAGAAAAAGTGTCTAGTAAAATCTGGAAAAGTCAGTAAAGTTATGTATCTTTGACGGTAAATAAATATCTTCGTCGAACACTTAGGTTTATAAATATGGAAAAAACAAAAAAACAATTTGTAGTTTTGTGTATAGTTTTAGTTTGCATCTTCACTTTAGTGTTTTCATTGTTCTGTAAATCAGCTACTAAAGATAGCGCAATTTCTCCATTAACAGATATTTTGACTGACAGTATTTCTCAAATTGTTTCGGCTTGTCCTGGTGAAATCGGGGTGGCGGTTATTATTAATAACACTGATACGGTTAAGGTCAATAATAAGAGTGTTTATCCTATGATGAGTGTGTTTAAGGTTCATCAAGCATTAGCACTTTGCAATGACTTTGATAATAAAGGAATTTCACTTGATACCTTGGTAAATATAAATAGAGGTAAACTTAACCTAAAGACTTGGAGTCCTATGATAAAAGATTATTCAGAACCTGTCATATCATTGACTGTGAGGGATTTGTTACGCTATACTCTTACTCAAAGCGACAATAATGCGAGCAATTTTATGTTTAAGGATATAGTTAATGTCGCTCAAACAGACAGTTTTATAGCCACGCTCATTCCTCGTTCAAGTTTTCAGATAGCTTATACGGAAGAGGAAATGTCGGCAGACCATAATAAGGCTTATTCTAATTATACATCTCCTCTTGGTGCTGCAATGCTAATGAATCGTTTGTTTACTGAAGGTCTTATTGGTGATGAGAAACAAAGTTTTATTAAAAACACGTTAAAAGAATGCAAAACAGGCGTAGATAGAATAGCAGCTCCGCTTCTTGATAAAAAAGGAGTTACTATAGCACATAAGACAGGTTCTGGTTATGTCAATGAAAATGGTCTTCTTTCAGCTCACAATGATGTAGCCTTTATATGCCTGCCTAATAACACTTGCTACACCTTAGCGGTATTTGTCAAGGATTTCAAGGGAAATGAATCACAAGCGTCACAATATGTTGCGCATATATCAGCGGTAGTATATTCTTTATTAATGCAAACTTCGTTAAATACTTAAACTGTGCTTACTTTGATAATTAAAGATAAACATTCTACAATATAAAAGGGCTACAATATAAAAGTAGCCTGATGGAGGACGACGTTTCAATTGTGTCATGCTCTACAACAATAAAAGTTAACCGGCTTTGCCATATAGGGCATAATATGTTTAGTAAAGACATAAGAAGAGTACGCAAGGATGTTGCTGGAAGCCAAAATATAGTTCAAGTCAGGCAAACCGTTGCCTGGTGAGGTTAGCGCCTTTTACTAAGTATTCCGATGACATCACACAATCCTTTATGCCTTCAAAAGGCCACCTAGCAGCAAAGGACAATGCAACTAGGTGCAAAGGGCAAGTCACCTATATTGCTTCACACAGGCAAAGTCACTTGACTTAACCTGATGTTCCCAGGAAATCAGACAGCCGTTATCAGAAGTAGAAAAAACATAAACTCTTCTGCAAGCGTGCAGGTATGGAACCGACAACAGGTCACTTAAAGTCAGATTACCGGTTGGGCCGTAACTTTTATAAGGGTGTGGCGGGAGATGCTGTGAACGTGCTTCCGGCGGCAGCGGCCTATAACTTCAAAAGAGCCATGAAAGCTCTTTGGTGTATGCTTCAAAAAATATGCGAGATACTGTATCAGAACAATATCTCGCAAAAGTGGGCTTTTTAAGGGACGACTATGTATTTCACAAAAGTATAAATGTCTGAGTTCATTCGCAAGTATGCGAAGAAAAAACGGTCTATATGGCTTGATGATACGTCCCTGCATTAAATAGTCGTTGTCCAGCGGACGGCATAAATGGTCATGTATGACAGATGAATCGAATAATATGGGTTAAAGGTTTTTAAATTCTTTATATGGGATCTTTATTATCCGTAAAAAAATTACGGATATTGCCTTTTTTATATATCTTTGTAAACAAACCATTAAGTAATCATCCATTATGTCCGATATCATGCTTACAAAATTCGCTGTGAAAAACTACCGTGGCTTTGCGGAAAAAATTGAATGGGATCTATCTCATCCAAGCAGTTACGCTTTCAACACCAACGCTATAAAAGACGGTGTGATAAAGAACGGAATCGTGTATGGTCCCAATGGAGCGGGTAAGACCAATCTCGGACTGGCAATTTTTGACATTGCCAACCACTTGTCACATAAATGGAAAAAACCGGACTACTATGTGAATTTTGTAAATGCCGCCAACCATCTTAATCCTGTGGAGTTTGAATACACATTCGCCTTTGACGGAAATGTGGTGAACTATAACTACTCAAAAAGAGCAAAGGAATTTCAAGGCGAACTTGTAAGCGAGACATTGCTGTTGAACGGGAAGGAGCTGGTGTATAAAGATGCTGACACGCTGAGAGTGGCGGAAGAGTTTGCCTTGTCTGACGCTGCCATCAACAGTCTGAAGGCAAGTGCGAACAAAATATCCATCATCAACTATCTGGTAGCTACGGTGCCATTGGCTGAAGGCCATGCCATCCTGCAACTTAAGAATTTTGTGGAGAATATGCTGTTCTTCAGAAGTCTTGACTATAGGGAATTTATCGGTTTGAAAGAGGGCGGAAGCAATATCGAGGAATACATTATCAACAATAACCTGACGGATGATTTCGCCACGTATCTGAGAGAAACCAGCCAGCAGGACTTCACATTTGCCCAACCGGCAGAAGGGGACAAGGTCTTGTATTGCCTGATCGGCGGGGTGAAAATGCCCTTCTCGCTGGTCGCTTCTACCGGCACGTTGAATTTGGAACTGCAGTACTACTGGCTGAAGGAGATGGCCAATGCCTCTTTCGTGTTTGTAGACGAGTTTGATGCTTTCTATCATTATGAACTATCATATACGGTTTGCAAACTGCTGTTCAAAGGCGATCATCAGGCGTTCGTAACGACTCACGACACATTCCTGCTGACAAATGACCTGCTAAGACCGGACTGCTTCTTCATACTGAAGAACAATAAGATAAATGCCATCTGTGACTTAACAGACAAGGAGCTGCGCTTTGGACATAATCTGGAAAAACTTTACCGCGGAGGAACATTTGGCGTATGATTCTATTTGTGTTTGAAGGAATGAAAGCTGAGCCTATGGTGTTCGGCTCTCTGGAACGGCTTCTCCTCTCCGGAGAAGCCGTGAAGATCGTGAAATGCAGCCATGACCTGCCCACCTTGTACAGAAAGTTGAGAGATAATGATTATGACCTGTTCCGCTCGTTGCCTTTAAAAGACAATGGCATCAATGTGCCGGAAGGTGCGCGACTGGATACCTTGTTCTCTCAAATATTCCTATTCTTCGATTACGACTTCCAGAATCGGATAGGCGTCAAGAACGTGAACTCCATATTAGAGGATATGCTGGACTTCTTTGACAATGAGACGGACAACGGGAAATTATACATCAATTATCCGATGATAGAGTCGCTTAAATATACAAAGACATTGCCGGATGCCCATTATTGGCAATATACTGTGACAAGGCAGATATGCGCTGATCACAAATTTAAAGGCGAGGCAGAAACATTTGCCTGTGCCGAAGCCAAAGGATACAAATTCATAGACCCGGCAAAAACTCCAGAAGAGGAGGTGAGAAAGAACTGGGCTATGCTGAGGGAACAGAATGTGCGCAAGGCCAACTATATCATATCAGGAAACAATGTACTGCCCGACAAAAAAGATGATATCAATCAAAAAGCCATATTCACAGCTCAGAAGGAAAAATATGTGCTTACAAAGGATGAAGTGGCAATATTGAACTCTTTCCCTATATTTATTCACGATTATTTGAAATAAAAAGATCGTGTTAATGAATAGCTCAGAGTAGCGTATATATAAGCTGTCGTTATGAGCATTGGTCTGTAGGGACGTATCCCGGTGCGTCCTTTCTTCGTCTCGGCGTCCAGACAATTGATCTGTTAGGACGCCTGATACGGATGGTCGGGCAACGGCATGGCGTGTCCGTAATCGTTTTTAGAATTTTTCGGCTTATGATGTCCGTCTCTCGATGTTTTTTAGTACATTTGCGTTTGGAAGAGCCTTCATAGAGGGACGCATCGTTATAGTGCAAGAGAGAAACTTCCGGAAAGGAGCAAGACCATGAAAACGATGTCGTATGAAACGTGAGAGAATGAGAAGCACACCTCAGGACTTTTAAAAGGACGTATGTCGCTATGAGCCCGTGCGCTGGATACGGACATCTTACAGGAAGAGTGTAGGGATGTGTGAGGCCAGGGAAGGGCATGGCGGTGAAGCGGATGGCCGTCCGGCCTTTGGAGACCTTATATGATTAAGGTGTGCCGCTCCCATGGCAAGCAGGGACTAACCTACAAACAGCATCTGTTTCTTAGTCGTAGGCCGGATGGCGGATCTGGGTCGTCGGGGATGAGAACCGGCGGGCTGACCGGCCTGCCTGCAAGAACAAGATGACAGCCTCACGGCCCGGCACGACGGTCGGGGGAGGCTGTCATCAAGGACAGAGGGACGGACGGGGACGGCAGGACGGTCTGCCGGAACGCGTCTGCACAGGGCGGGGGAGCGGCCGGGGCTCGCGCTCCGCCCGAGGATAGGCAGACCGGGCTGTCGGGATAGGTCCGTCTTCAGAGGCCGCGGCGATGCTTAGCGGGGCTGCAGGTCGGCATACTCCTTAGCCGATGGAGTGGCGGTTGTGGTGCCTACAGTGGGCACCCATCTCCGCCTCGGGCCGGCCCTCCTCGAGGGTGCCGTCGGTGGGGATGACATAGTGGTAGCCACAGCCCTTCCAACCCAATGAGCGGTGGTGACGGTCGATGTCGGCCAGGCGGAGGGCACTGCCCGCACGGTTGGCCGAGCAGTGCACGACGATCAGCGTGATGCTTCTCATAGGTTGTTGCCGATAGCCCCTCCTGCGGCACCGGTGATCAGCAACTCAACGAACTTTACGATGTAAAGCAATACTCTTTTCCAATTTGGCTTCATATGTGTGGTCTTTAAATAAATGAACAATATAAGTCGCATAAGCTGAGGTGTTGTTCCGTCGGGGACCCTCAGAGCCCCCGGCGGATGTGTTTAGCTACGGGCGGGATCAGATCGTGGTTCCGCTGCCGTCCTCCTCCTCAGTCTCCTCGTCGTCAGGTCCGGTCGTCGGGGCGGATGACGCGGCGGCCTTCGCTGCCGCCAGGTCGACAGTGGACTCGCCGGCCTTCTCGGCCTTGAGGGTGGCCTGCTGGGCGACACGGCTGGATACCCTGTTGAACTCGGCCCGGCTGATCAGGTCCGCGAAGTCTTCGCCCGGGGTGAACCGGATGTTCACTCCCGTGATGTTCTTGGACGAGAACTTGTCGACGCTCTCGGTTCCCTCGCTGCTGAGGGAGATGCCGAAGGTGCCCAGCTCGCCCAGCTGGATCTTGTTGCCGTTGAGCAGCTGCTCGACGAGGCACTCGCACATGTCGGAGAGGACGCCCTTCACCGTGCCGCGCGAGAAGACGCCGTTGTGGTCGGCGATGTGCTTGGCGAACTTCTCCAGCGTCCAGATCTCGGATATCTGGTTTCTGGCGTGCGCCTTGGGGGTCTCGTCCTTCATGAAAGGTGAGGAATACATGTAGACTGAATAATTGATCATAGACTTGAAAATTAAAAGTTAAACATCTGTTGTCTGTGCCGTCAGGCTGTCGGACGGTGGATGAGGCTCCCGGGATCGGGCGGGTCGGCGCCCGGCCTTCATCTTTCGGCTTCCCTCCTGATGACAATGCAAAGATACGACACGGAACAGGCGAAAACAAATCGGTTGAAGACCGTTGAAAATCCATTGAAGAACGGTTGAAGAACGATGGAAAAATACGGATAAACAATAAGATAATGGAAGAGAGACTACCTATTATTAATATTAACATCCACGGAGGCAATAACCAGATACTGCCTGTCGCGACGAAGGCGGAACAGAACTTTTATTTCTCCGGAGAGGCACCCGGCTGTCCGGAGCCGGAGGGGACCGGCCATCCCTGGACAGAGGAGGATGAGCGGCGCCTGTCGGTCTATGTCGGCGACAGGGAGAGGCTGAAAGGATATGTCGCCACACTGGCTGCCTGCAGGACGGCAGGGCAGGCGGGCGAGGCGGTGGCGCGGATGTGCGCGGATGAGCCGGCCGTCACGCCGGAGTTGATCGTGAAGGAGAAGTTCATCCGCGTGCTCCTGCCGTTCCTCACCGCTGTGGACAAGGGAAAGGGCATCGACAACCTGCGGCTGAACATCAACGAGGCATGGGCGGCCTACAAGAGAAACAGGCAGAAAAGGAGCCTGTAGCAACCGTAAAAGGCATGTCTTATACTGACATAGGTAGACACATTTATAAGTAATAACTAAATGTGTTTC
>ENA-OOWN01000386-OOWN01000386.1-human-gut-metagenome-genome-assembly--contig:-NODE-386-length-38755-cov-2.251938_pt1 | contig 38755 bp, 33 predicted proteins | sample MGYA00241406_ERZ501319 | MGnify/ENA primary metagenome ERZ501319 (study PRJEB25962, sample SAMEA2042734) | human gut metagenome | biome: human gut; feature: human-associated habitat; material: faeces... | reverse complement strand
GGTACTGGGCAGCCTGAGTGCGGGTGTGCATGTCGGCCAGCTGGAACTGGGTGTTCTGGAACTGGCTCAGGCGGCGACCAAACTGGATACGCTCCTTGGTATACTTGACAGCCTCGTTGATGGCGCCTTCGGCAAGACCGAGAGCCTGGGAGGCGATACCGATACGGCCGCCGTCGAGGGTCTTCATGGCGATCTTGAAGCCTTCGCCTTCCTTACCGAGCAGGTTCTCCTTGGGGACGACGCAGTCTTCGAAGACGAGGTCGCAGGTAGAGCTGCCGCGGATACCCATCTTCTTCTCGTGCTTACCGGTGGAGAAGCCGGGGAAGTCCTTCTCAACGATGAAGGCGGTGATACCGTGGTTGCCCTTGCTCTTGTCGGTCATGGCGAACACGACGAAAGTGGAGGCAACGTTACCATTGGTGATGAAGCACTTGCTGCCGTTGAGGACGTAGTCGCCGTTCTCGTTCTTGACAGCGGTGGTCTGCTGGCCGGAGGCGTCGGTACCGGCGTTGGTACTGGCTCTGGTGTTGGCTCCGGTTCTGGAGTTGGCTCCGGTGTCGGTTCCGGCTCTGGTGTTGGCTCTGGCTCATCATCCGGTGGGATGATGATATCAGTCTTGTTCGTTACCTCATCAGGTAAAGATGCAACTGATGCCTCTGCCTCCTCCTTGTTCTCTTTTTCTTCCGTAACAATGACAGTGCCATCGTTTGTTTTGATAACATATTTGTTATCAATTTTGGCGATAGCATCGCCAATATCATTTGAAATAATGGTTGGCTCCATTTCAGAAGTCTCATTTTCAACGTCTTCTGAAATGACATTTGTCACATCGGAAGAAACATTTTCGTCATCAGCATAAGCTGATATCGAAAAAGCGGAAACGATTGTTGTTGCAACTATTGCGGTTGCAACTTTTTTGATGAATGTTGAGAACATATTAGTTCCTCCTTAAAAAAATTTTGGATTTGCTTCGATAGAAGCATTTTTTGGTTTCATCGAATGACAAGTTCGACGGCCGCTTTTCAGAGGCTTACCCTGGTTTGGGCAATAAAAAAAGCCCTTCAAGTTATAGTACTGTTTACCACTCATAAACTCTATAACTTAAAAGACAATTTTACTACTTATATAATATCATAATTAAGTCTCATTGTCAAGGACTTTCTATAAAAAAAGTTCGTTGATTTTCTTGACAAAAATATAGACATGTGCTATAATAATCATAACAAGCAAACAGTTGGTAAAACATACTGGCGTGACTAACCAAATATGTCATCTGTCTGCTTTGTTTATCTGTTCCTTCTTTTTTGTATCGAGCAGAAGCGTTTTTTGGTTAATTGCAACGGGGCATAGCTATTACGGCTGTGTCCCGTTGTCTGTTTGTAAAATAACCACTTAATCAAAAAGAGCCCCGCAATAGGCGAAGGCTCTTTTTTTGATATAAGGAAAACTATCGTTGAAATGTGAAATTTGTCATTGGCTGAATGAAGCTTATCTGCCCATTGTCTTTCCCATAGCTTTTGTTCTGACTACTAGAATTGTTATAAGAAGTTCCTTTGGAAGCGTTGCCATATGAGTTACCATACGCCGCAGAACTATTATTTCCTGCATTATATGGCCGCTGCTGATTGTTATATGTGGTGTTTGCTGGCTGGCTTGAGTTTTGCACCGGTTGCTGATGATTATTTGTATGCCCATTGCCATAAGATCTGTTTGCATTGTTTGCATTGGCTGATTGCTGATAATAATTATTCTTATACGAATTATTTGCGTTATTCCCTTGAGGAAGAGCTTTTTGTTCGTATTTCTGCTTTATTTCGTTAATGTTGACGTGCATGCTGTCAGCAAGAGAAGCAACTATCTCCTGAGTCTGACATATATACGGAATCATATTTCTAAACGTCATATAGGCATTTATTTCGCTTTCAACCATAAGAAAAAATTCTTTCACATCATCAGCACTCATACTTATAACAACCTTGTGTTCAGGCTTGTTACCCCAGCGTGGAGCTATAAGCCCCTTTTGAATAGACTCGCCTGGTCCAGATTCCGCAACGAAACAAAGTGGATATTTGTCACCTATAAATACGCTTAGTTTTCTTGCAAGTGCCTTCCCGTCTGGCCTTGATTTCTGCGAAGCGGCCAAAGCAGCGGTCGAAACTCCGCCTTGATAAAGAGTCATTATTCCTGGTTTGCCAGCCTTTTTTTCTTGTGCAAGCTTTCCATATATACAACCCGTCATGATATCATGAGACATTCTCAAAAAAGCGGCAAAGTCAAGGTAGATATCTATTACATCTTGAGCTCTATGCCCTTTGTTTTGGTTCATATCATATGACATGAACTTAAGCTGTACTTTTTCAATAGGAAAAGCCACTCTTAGAGCCTCCACAAAAACATTTCTTCCGTCTTTCCTTATGATCTGATTAGGATTTTGCTGTCTTCTACTCATTACTTTCACCTCTCTAAAAACGTTTGTTTACTATACATAGTATATCACAATACAATTTATTTGTCAAGTTATTTCGCAATATTTTATATTTTCATTCTTGATTTTTCGTCAAGTTTTTTGTCGTTACATATAGATGTTAGTGCTAATATAATCATTTATAATAAATAATCATTAAGTTTTCTGATATTTATTTATCTGCTATTATATAAATAATCGTCAAGTTTTTATATCAAAACTGGAGCAAGCCTGCCTCCTCTTAAAAACTGTCGCAAACAAAAAAGCTCCTATTGCTTAAGCAAGCGATAGGAGTTTTTTGCTTCTAAGAAAGCCCTCTATTCATTTATATAAAACCAAATCTTGTTTTCAGTTAGAAGATCGGCCGTATAGTCAGTATTTTCATCTAGTGAAAACGTCTTTTTCTCCATGTCAGAGAGTGTGCCGTCTTCGTTGAGGGTGAAGCCTGCTATTGTCATGTGACACTTTATTTTTTCGTCATCAGTCTGTCTGAATATTATGTATCTGTTTGCTTTGTCATAATCATCTGCATATGGGTTAGCGCTGTCATCATCAAGAAAATCAGAATCATAGCCGAAATCTGTAAGAAGCAAGGAATCACTTACTCCAAGTCTTATTGGCAGGAGGTTCACGTCCTCACCGTTTTCGATCTGATCTTGGATAAGTTCAGTATAACCACTATATTTCAGGCCGTCATAAGAATCGCCACAGTCAAATGAATACGCAGCAGCTTCGGCAGGGATATCCTCAAATACATAGAATCCGCTGTAGCATGACTGATCCTTTATCTCATAGCTTTTCAGTTCTTCACCGTTTTTGTCATATACGTGAAATGCAGTAGGCGTGTAGTTATATGTAGGATAAAAAATGCCGTTGCTGTCTTTGCTTTCGCCGTTCAGACTGACTATAAGATTGCCGTCCACATTAAATATAGGGTGTTTGTTGAATAATATTTCCTTTGTATCGCTCCTTGCATATACAGCATATCCGTTAGAATCAGTCATCTGATCGCTTACTTCAACATTTTCACCATTGTATGTGCATTTGTCACCGAGAAATTCAAATCCTGCTTCTGTAAGCTGCAAGCTAGGATATTCATCATTCCAATAATCCCTATTATACGAAGTTGTAAAAAAGGCATTGCCCACATAAGGGCTTCCGACGTTCAATGCACGAAGTAGATTTGACGGCTGGTTGGTGTCAAGTTCAGTATTGAGCAGCCATTCTCGCTCATTCGTAGATGCTTCTTCAACAGCCCCACAACTACTACTATTTTTACCTTCTTGCGAAATTGAATTAACATCAGATTTACTCACAGCGCCGCTTTTTGAATCGTTAGAATTGATCTGATCATTTCCACTATTGCCGCAGGAAACCAATCCGGAAAAGCTTCCGCATAAAAACATCGTAGCAGCTATTGCTGCAATAACAGATTTTTTCTTCTTTTGATTATTCATTTTTTTATCCTCCTATTATTTATCGTAAATAACATCACATTGTTATCCTACTTTTGAATTTTTTTGCTAATTGGCGACTTCCCTTTTGTTGAGCCAATTTGCAAGTATAGCTAATCCGACATTAACAAGTACAATGACAACTACAATAACTTTAGCTGATGTTTTATTGAGTGCTGATGTGAAATGTCCTACGTATGGCACATGAAAATATACTTTGCCAATAAGATCATCTTCATATACATACTTTGCGTCTTCTGTTTTGTTGGCATCTCCCTTTGTTATAATGTAAGAATCATGTTTTTCTTTTACTCTGTGAGTAACTGTCGTATTATCATCAAGCCGAAATCCTATTATATCTCCGTCTTTAAGAGAAGAAAATGCTACTTTTTTTGTATATGCAACATCTCCTATCTTAAATGTTGGAACCATAGAACCTGATTTTATGACATAAGGTTTGAAGCCAATTATCAGCGGAACAACAAAAATAATTATCAATATAATTGCAATAACCACTTCTATATTCTGAAAGACATCTATTATCTTACTCGCTTTCTTTTTGTTCATTTTCCTGCTCCTTTTTGTTTTGTTTTTCTTTGTTAGTGTCTCTTATAATCAATATGTAAATAACAATATCAAATATAATAAGCGAAAATGCTATTATCTTCCCCATAACACTCATGAGAAAAATCTGAATATAACCTACTAAAGGAACTTTACCCTCTGTTCTTCCTATAACATTATTGTAATAAACAGGAGCAACATCTTTTGTGGCGTTTAAATCTCCTTTGGTCACAAAGCTCCCAATTTCTTCGTTCTTTTCTACTACTCTATGCGTAGCACAAGTTTCTGGCGTAAGATAAAATGCAAGAATATCTCCTACCTCGATATCTTTGGGATCTACTTTTGTATCTACAAAAACCATATATCCTTTCTTTATCTCAGGGTACATAGAGTCAGATAGCACCGCAAAAGAAGTGTAGCCGAATAATTTGGGAACAAGCACTATTCCACAGAAAACAACAGCTAAAATCATTTGTATGCTTACAAATCCATTGAAATATTTTTTTAAAATCTTTTTTATCATCGTTAATTCCTCCTAAACACTATTATATCACACTTTTTATTTTTGCACTGAGCTTTTTTGAACAAAAAAACATTTTTCATGTTCGTGTGATATAATATATATTGTACAATTAGATCATTTCAAAAACGTTTAAAAACTCCCTGTTTAGGTATAGGGTGAACATAAGGAGGACTTAAAATGTTACCAATCGGATACAGAATATGGGCTGAAGACAAAATGATTTATCCTGTTAAATTTTCAATGTTCGTAAACAATAATAAAGGAACGATTTTCACACGAGCAGATCGTGAAAATGTAAAAAGCAATATATATATGGCAATTACTCCTTTTGTTGCGGTTAACGGATATGTATTTGTGGAAGATATTGTAACAAATGGAGATGTAACGGGCATTGTCTCACAAAGCAATGACGACGGTGCTTACGTTGTCACATTTAATGAAAGCAATGGAATGATATATTTAAAGGATCTCGGTAAGCTTAAAATACTTGGAAATAAGTACGAGAATCCAGATCTAATTTCCCTTTGCATATGTCCGTCAGAAAGAACGGAAAGCCAGCCTGTCATAGAAGATATTGCGGCAGCAGATGATGAAGCTGTTATTCTGGATGCTGATGTAGTAATGGCTGACTCTGCTGATTTTTTGGATAACGAGCCAATACTGACAGAAGACGAATTACAGGCAGCTCTTGAGGATGAAAAAAGTGACGAAGAAATAGACCTAGGAGCTGAAACAGAAGAAAAAATTTCAAGTGAAGAAAATATAGAAGCCGAAAACCCTGATGAAGAAATAAAAACTTCTGAAGAAGTTGAGCAAAATCCATCTATCTCAGCTCAGAACATAGACACACAAGTATATCTTGCCGTCTACGCAAAAAAAGCTGAAAATAAGCTGGCATATGCCTATATAATAAAAAATGGGCAAAACATCATAAGAAGCTTCAACCGATTTCTTGATAATGCAGACTATATACATGGTTCTATTTTAGGAATCAAAGATGTTCTTTCACACCTTTCATCTGAAAAAAATACAGATGTGTATACAAATACAAAAGTAGTTGTAACAGCTTTTGAAAAAGGCATGTTGGAAAAGTGGCATAACGACGGCTGGGCAAAAGAGGATGGTACAGTTATAAATTTCAAAGACGACTGGATAGATATTTATAACCTGGCAAAAAGCAAGAATATAAAATGGCATATATCACATTACGACGATGGTAATGATGATTTTGCCGAACAAAGCAATATTGCAAAGAATAAATATTTTGATTCAATATGAATCAAAAAGAGATCACGTATCGCTACGTGATCTCTTTTTGTTCTAATACGATCCCATTAGGCCATATATGACAAGCCCCCAAAAAAGGGCGACAGAAGCTCCAAGGCCACTTATCATAAACAGAGCATTTCTGGCCAATCTCAGCCTGCTATATATTACGGCTTGATGATTTCTTTCTCGCCTTTCCTCGGCTATTTTTTTTCTCCTTTCTTCATATTCTGTCGCCTCTTCAACTTCGTTCGAAGTGAATTTTACAAAATATAAAGGATCTCTTTTTTCATTTTTCATGTTATTTTCCTCCTTTTTTGCAATAAAAAAGTGCAAAGTTTCATTACGAAACTCTGCACTTAAAAAACAATATTTCATGTATTTATAATAACATAAATACGGTCTAAAGTCAATACTTTTTTTCTAGATTTGTTACTTAACAGATATATTAAGGGAAACTTCCCCGTCATCATTAAAGGAAAGCTTAAGCGTTTTTATATATTTATTGTAGAAATTATTTATTTCTTCATCGGAAGCATCAATCCACGCCTCTTTAAAGACTCGTTTTGCAAGTTCCTTAGCATTCAGGCTCAACAAATTGGGCAAATATTTTTTTAGTATATCTAAAAGAACAACCTTCTTTAAATCCTCAATATTTCCTGAGCAAAAATCGTCTATTGAACAATAATATATCTGACGCTGTTCAAGAGCGTCTTTTATTGCCTGCCCACATTTCATATATTCATACATTACAAGAAATTTTGCATCTGGCAAAGACGAAATAAGGCCCCAATAATCAGAGTCGCTGGACACAATTATAAAAGATGTAACACCGTGCTGATAATAATTTTGGCAAACACCTGCCGTCATTTTTATGTCCACTAATGACTTCTGCCCTGTTACTCTTTCAACCTCTATATGTTCTACCGATATATTAGTGAATTTATGCAGCCAATCCCAACCACACGTTGTATGGGCGTCATCATATAATACTATCTTTTCAATTTTAGAAAGCTCATTCTGATTTAGATTTTTGATTGTTCCATATAGCTTATATACATCTGAGTTTTCACAATCAACGGCAACGATGATTTTTTCGCTTTTTCTTATGAAATCATATATACTGTTTTTGGTTTCTTCATGTGCGTCCGTAAGCCTGCTATCATAAGCAAAATGGTCATCATGCATTGCATAAAGATAATTTAAGAATCGAATATCAGTAAATAATAAGCTGCCGCAATCTCTTGGTTCCCAATAAATATATTGTTGAAATGGATACCAAGAGATATATTCCATATATTTTGCAAACTCATTTTTAAAGGTATTCTCTTTGCTTATATGCGGGATTTCAAAAAGCGACTTTATATATGACCAATTTATCCAAGAGGGGAAAAGTCCAGAGCATTTTTCAATATTATCATTAATGAGCTTTGATATATCGTATACATATGACTGAGCCCGATAATTTGCTTTAACAATTTCTATTCCCCATTGTTCTAGCTGTTTTATATTATCCTGATCAAACCATTCAAGCTTATTAATATTTTTCAAATTAAAACAGATTTCATTATCTGTTTTTTTGAATTTAAGCATAAGAGCCGTTCTTAATTTACATAGATATCTTATAATTGTAGCTTCTTTGTTTTTGTGAAGTTCGTTAAGCAGATCTTTTTCTTCACCATAGCAATTCATAAGAATATTCCACCTTGTTCCTATGAGATAGGCTACTGTTGCACATATATCTTTTTTTGCTACTTGCACAAAAAAATCACTCCTTATCTGTTTATATAAAGAAGCCCCCTGTGTATGACCAAGAAGCTCCTCTATTCATTATAACATGTTTAACCTGCAAAATCAACCAACATCACTTTACAGTTGTGTCTATTCCGTTTACGGAAACTTCAGGATCATCAAGATTTATAATAATACACTTGCGCCCATTCATAACCTGTGTCTTTACTTTATCTATAGCACTATTTGCTACATTTACTGTTATGCTTGGGGCAGAAAGCTTCGTCTTATTTGTCACAAGGCTATAAGCAGCCAGTGAACCGCCCTCTCCTACTGCTCCATCGAAAACCTTTGGAAGATGTTCTAGTTTTTCTTCGCTCACTCCAGCTTCCCAAAGAATGTTTTTCATTATATTTACATCAATCTTAGGAACTTCAGTATCCATTGAATTTTGTGCTACGAAATCTTCTATTTTACTGTTTATGGCCGTTACAGTATCATAATCAATCTCATCACCAATTACATTTGATACGATAGCGTTAAAAGTCTCTTTTTCATTTTCTGCCGACATTACAAATTCACAACCGAGAACTTCATTTACCATTGAAACATTAGGCTTCTTAGCAGATTTTGAGTAGCAAAGAACTCCATTTACATCTGATGCCCTATCATTAAACAAAGGAAACAGAAAGCCGTCTGTTGGCATTTTTACAACTCTGTCCATGCGAGCATTCTTGACTACCTCTTTGGTTTCATCATCAAGGATAAGTCCATCTATGCGAAGTTCTACAGGGCATATAGCCGTGATTATAAACTTATAATCACAATCCGAGTCTTGTTCTTCGTCGATATCTCCCATAGAATTTTTATGAAGTACCGAATATACACAGCTTGCCGAAATTATACTGTATGTAGATACATACTCAAGATGTTCAACAATATGATTAATAAACATATCTGTTATTTCATCATCTATAAAGCAGTTGTCAGCTGCCTTATACAGCAGGCCTTGTGTGCCGCCCTCAAGATATGCGTCTTTTGGAAAAGAATATTCTCTCAGCTGCTTTCCCAAAGAACCACTTAGCGTTTTCTTTAATGTTGCAACTATAAGCTCAGATGTTTCCGCAGGAATAGAATTATACATATCGACTCTCTTGTTTATGATATTCTTCTCTGAGTCAACTGAAGCCACAACTACTTTATTAATAGTAAAAAAGCCGCAGTCATCATTAAAATTCTTTTTGATCTCATTTAATTCTTTTTTGTTCATCGGATTAAACCTCCAAATAATTATATATTTTAAGAACAAATCGTTCTCATATATATAATACCACATTTTAAAAAAAGGCGAGGACGTTTTTCTTACAATCCTCGCCTTTTTGAACTTTAATCTACTGTTGTCATTATTTCTTGTACAGAAGGAATGCTGCCTGCGGTAAGCTCCAAAAGTTCGCTTTCTTTCAAATCTAGTGTTGCGTGCTTTGTGAGGGCTTTTTGTATAAGATTATCTACAAAACGTCCATTACCCACATTTTTTCGCCCCGCAAATTGCTTGCATAAATGTTTTACCTTTCCGATTGCTTCTTCATTAATTGTCATTCCTATATTATGTATTTTAAGCTCAAATATATCATATAGTTCTTCCTCAGAATAATCATTAAAGTTAAAAACATAAGATATTCGAGAGGCTATACCTGAGTTTGAATCTTTAAACTGTTTCATTTCAAGTGTATAACCTGCAAACATAACAACGAGATCATCCTTGTGGTCCATCATAGCCTTTATGATAATAGCAATAGCCTCTGCGCCCGCTTGTCCGCAGCTTATGGCCAGAGAATAAGCCTCATCGATGAATAAAACGCCACCTAAAGCATTCATAATAACCTTATTGGTCTTTATACCGGTTTGATTAGCATACGCTCCTATAAGGTCTTTAGATGTAACTTCTACTACCTTGTTTTCTCTTATATATCCCAGGTCAAATAGAAGTTTTGAGACTGTTCTTGCTATCATAGTTTTACCTACACCAGGATTGCCTAAAAACATCATATGCAAATTGAAATCAGGTAATTTTGCTCCAGCCGCAATCAATTTGGAACGTATCTGCAAATATTTTGCAAGCTCTGATATCTGGCTTTTCACATTTTTCATTCCTATGATCTGTGCAAACGCTTTTTCTAATGTTTTAGGGTCATACTTATCCGGAGGAAGTTTGAGCTCATCTTGCCTTATTCCATATTGAAGCATATAGCTGGCAAGTTCCTCATTGCTAAACGGAAAATATCTTCTGTTATTTTTTAAAAATGTCAAAGCTGCGGACTTAAAATCTGCAGTAAACTGATTTTTATGAGTGGAAGGCAGCATTTTTTCATATATATCCACAATTTCATCATTAGAAAGATCCGGGAAGACTACCTTTTTATCAAATAAATATGAGGTTTTTGCATTAAGAGATATGAAGCTCCTGTATTCATCTTCTGTTCCGACGAAGACGATATATGCCGCTGCAGGAGCCGTAATGATACGCTGCATGATATCTTCATAATATTTCTGTTGTTGACTTGCATCATCAGAAAAATCCTCTAGATTAAATAAATGCGTTATAGCAGCTTGGAGATCAGATATAACATAAAATACCCTCTCTTTTATTTCTTTTGGGCACATTCCAAAAGAAACGATATACGGACTCGGTTCATCAAGTTTTCCGGCATTATATAAATACTGAACGTATTTTTCAATAAAATCTTCTCTCTTGGTTCCTGAATTGCCTAAGAAAAAGCCTTTGAAGCCATGCACATTGTTTGAAAATGTAGGATAAACAGCGTTAAGTATATCCTCTGCATTTACATATTGATTAACAAAAGAGATGTCATTGATTGAAACAGAAGGAGCTGCCATAGGAACATCTTCAACAAAAGCCTTTTTTTCGCTTTCTTTGAGCTCATTGGCGCACATAGGTGGTTCCTCGGCAATCGATGCTAATTCTTTCACATCTAAATTCTGACCTTCCACAGAGCTTACAAAATCATTGCTGTCAATATATTCCGAAGTTTCCTTCTTTAGCTCGGTATTTCCGCCTATCGCAGTGTCAATCTCCTTATCGCTTGTGGCATGAACAATCTCCGTTTCACCTGTCTCATTCTTATTCTCATAGAGTGCCTTATTTGGTTCTTCAAGCGCAGCACTATCTTCAGATTGAAGCGACTCATTATTAGACAAGCTTTCAGTAGAGAACGAATGAGCAGGCATTGGCTTTGCCTCAGCAGGCGTCATAACGTCATCGCTGCTTATTTGCCGTTGTTCAAAGAGATGTGCCCGCCTATTTTTTCTGTTTTTTCGTTTGCTTTTGTTATACTTAGAATTGTCTTGACGGGAGGCATCAATCAAATTAACCAATAAGGTGGCTTGTTCAGCGTCCATCTTGTGTATCTCAGCGAAAGAAGTTTCACTCTGCTTTTGACGAGTTCCACAATTCATGCAAAAGATGTTATCATCCGATATAATTTGTCCGCAGCCCTCACATTTGTGACTCATTTTATCATTCCTTTCTCACATTTTTGCGTAAAGCCACAATACTTTACACAATCATAATTTTGTATAGGTTGCAATTTGCACTGTAAAGCAATATATCTTTACAATATGAGCAAAACAGCCAAAATTCGCACTTTTACCGTATCTTTATTTGCAACAGTGTGTAAAGCAATTAAGCTTTATACTCTATTTTGCCGCTATAAAAATGAATACTCCAAATAGAGTAAGCATAAACGCACATATTGAGGCGAAAAATATTATTTTCCCTCGTTTGCTAAGCCCGTACAGGTGATAGTCAAGCTGATTTCTTTGATTAGCTTCCCTATCAGGGACATCTGTCTGGAAGCCTTCTTTTCTTCCTTCTTGTTCATTTTCTTTCATCTTTTGATTAACGCAAGATACTCCCACTTCAAACACAATTAAGCGGAGAGAAAATGCGTTCCTCCTTCCTGTTAAATATTCTTTACAAGCTTCTAAAAGCTTAAGTTTCTTACAGCTGATATTTTCTTCTCTGTTAACATTCTCATTGCTGAGAGTGCGAACGTTGGAAAAGCCAGGAGCTCATCTTCTGAAGATGAAATACTCATTACGAGTGTGTTTCGCCTTATCAAACAATCTGTAGTCTTATGCTGCAACCGCCTTTGGCTATTTCTCCAGTTAAGTTTCTGCCTGACTTAATTATATCACACTTGGGACATCTAAATGGCTATAATATTCAAAATTTTGCGATTTCGCTAGAAAAAATTTTTGGGGTTTAAAAAAAGCCACTGATTCTGTTTACACTTTGTAATCAAATTGTAATAATATCAAGGGATTTGGTATCAAGATAGTAACGATGTAATCATTTTGATACCTTTACTTTCATATTCTTTCATTGAGTATAAACATGTCTCCTGCTTCTGCAGGTTAACTTTTTGTGCAATACAAACAAATCTGTTTATATTGCACAAAAAAGTTCTAAAAATTGTTGTTACCATTTTGTATTTTGACATTTGTAGCTTATTATGCTAAAATGTATATGTGAAATTGTATCTCAAACAAAAAGGAGTTATTCATCATGTCCCCAAATGAACCCATAACACCGCTCTGCAACCTTAAATATTTCGAGCCGGGAGAAACAGAAAAATATCAGTTTTATAAAATCCCCAAAATATTGCTGACGGAACCCATTTTTCGAGAAAACCTTGATGCCACAGCCATGATATTATATGGTATCATGTTGTCGTTTACTGAACTTAGTCAAAAAAACGGTTGGATCGACGAAAATAATCACATTTACATCATCTTTCCCGTAGACAAAGTTGTTGAAGAGTTTGGCATTTCAAAAAAAACCGCCATTAGAATCTTGAAATCGCTAGAAAATGTCGGCCTGATTGAAAGAAAAAGCCGGAATGACTTCAATCGGACTAAAATTACTTACGTTAAAGATTTTACATCTTATGCTGCATGGTCTTTTTCTAATGTGCCTAGTACTCGAAGTGTTAATTTCGAAGGTGTAAATCCTACACCTTCGAACGGTTATAAAAATACACCTTCGAGAGAGGCAAAAATTACACCTTCCAACGGTGAAACCTCTACACTTTCCAATGACGCAAAACTCACTCTTTCGAATGAACCAAATTCTTCACCTTCTCTTATAGATATATCTAATAAATATAAAAACGATAGTTATATGAATAATCAACATACAACAACTTTAGCTACTGGCGATAAAGAAGCTAGAGTAGATTCCATCATAGCACACATAAAAGAAGAACTTGATGTTGATGATTGCATACAGTATGCACTATTGAAAGGCAATAGAGATCAAGCCCAGGTCTGCCAATCTGTTTTCTCTCAGATAAAGAAGATTTTTACTTCCAATAAAAAATTCTATATGATTTCAGGGGAACAAGTATCCACTATAACGTTGAGAGAAAAAATCTTGCAAATGGACGCAACTGCATTCGAAAATATTGTTAACATTATCGTCGAAAAGGCATCTACGATCAACAATTTTCACGCATATATCCTTAGTTTAATAAACACTACCGTCGAAATATCTGACCTAAAATATACTGCCGAATGTGCAGCCGCACAAAACGATATTAACTCAGCTCTAATTTAGAACGGTCTATCTTTAATAGACTACGTTCATTCTTAATGAATTCAAAAATATCGACTGATGTGTTTATTATAACAGCAATAGATAAAACAGAAACAATGCTGATTTTCTCTAGCATAAAAATTGCATTTGGAATTACAGAAATGGTATACAAGCTTAGAATACCATATATAAAAATTTTCTTATATCCTTTGTTTATAGCATTTCTTGTCGCAATTCCAGGATTGATATTCCGAAGAAACACATTTTTTGCAGCCAAAACATAAGATGTGTGATCATTGTCTTTGCTTATTTTTTGAAAAACCAAAGAGAATAAAAAAATCAGAATCGCATAAACGAGTGAATAGATCCAAACATTTGCGTTTATCTTATTTATAACACTCTTATATTTATTATTATCAATCCACTGAGCAATTAACCCAGTTGCCGAAAAAACGTAGAGCGCAAAAATACAAGGCATAATGCCAGCTATATGTAATTTTATTGGGAAATAGGTAATATCACTATCATATTTACTTTTTTCTTTTCTTGAAGCAAATATGATCGGCAATCTATATTCTACCTTACAATAAAATACTGACAAAAGGAAAATAGCTAAAACAGTTATCACGTATACAAGTGTTTGCTGAGTGGATAGTTCTCCCGAGTTCAAAGATATCCTGATTTTTGAATAAATAGAAGGTAACGAAGCAAGAACATTTACATAAATAAGAATCGACAAGCCATTGCCTATTCCCTGCTCTTCTATCTTTTCTCCCGCCCATATATCTATTATAGAGCCCAAAGTCTGGCATATTGCAACAACTATATACACTCTAATAGAGTTATCTATAAGTATAGAATATTCTTTGTTAAGAAAAAAAGTCATAATTAACGAACTTATAAAAGCGACTAAGACGCCTATTATCATAAGTATTTTTTTTGCAACGTTTTGGCTTGCTGCGGATTGCTGAATCTTTCGTAGAGGAGAAATAAAAAACGCCAAGATCTGAAAGATTATCGTGGCGGATATATAAGAAGAAACGCCTATTGCTCCAAAAGTAAAATTACTAAAAGCTCCGCCACTAAACAAATTTGTAAAATCAAAAAAAGTATACGTTGAAGCACTTTGCATTAGCTCTGTGTCTACCCACGGAACAGGAATATGAGCCACAAGGCGTACCAATAAAATCATTCCTAGTGTATATATAAATTTATATGATATTGCTTTTTTCATAAAATTAAATCTATCCAATTAGCGTAAATAAGTTCAATAAAATAGACGGCCAAAAATGTTACAATAGTAATCATTAATGAGAAAAAGACATATTTAATATACTGCATTGGATTTGGCAGATGCAAATATGCCCCTAAAGCCTCTTTTTTAGACCTCGCTATTTTCTTGCTGTGAGTTAATGTCTTCATTTGTATCATTTTTTATACTCTTATCATCGTCAGCTTTTATGTTTTTTGCCGCTCCACTGTAATAAAACATACCATAGTCAGGAAGATAGTAATAACCATTTGGCATATCGCTTGTTGGAGCTATAACAAAATAGACATCTTCCATTTCAGCATACAAAGTGCTTTCATAAACATCCTTTGCAACAAACAGGTGGCTATCTGCCTTAATAGATATTGTTCTATATTTTGTGCCTTCGTAATAGCTAAATTTATAGATGCCGTCTTGAGTGAGATTTTTTAAATAGCCGTCGGATGTTAGCATATTTTCAGTAAAATCTTTTCCGTTTATGGTGGTTATCTTTACATTGTCGTTATTTGAGTGTCCCGTTGGGATTTGCTCATCCAAATACGAAGTTATCGGAGAAAGGCTATTAATATCATCACCAAAAGTTACTATGGTAGGACTCTTAATATCTTCAGTATTATCAATAACAGAAAAATTTGTGCCCACTGTGTAGCCGTAATCCTCAAGCCTTACAAACTGAAATTTATTGGGTCTTTCATTTGTATTTTTTATTATAAGCTGATCTTCAGCTGTAAGCTCTGGTATAGCCTTTTCCATATCCGATAACAGCCAATAGTGCAATGTGCTGAATGAATCATCATCAGTGTTGACAGCTCCTACTTTTAGCCCGCTATAACACTTCTTGTCATCGTTCTTCAAAATATAATACCCGTCTTCGGCGGCAGATAAATCGTAAGACGGGATTTTACCGTCCTTTGTTAAATATGTATTTTCGTCCTTGCCACAGCCAGACAAAAAAATGCTTCCACATAGAACCAAAGAGAGTGCTATAGCACCCGCTTTTTTTAATATAAGCATTTTCCCATTCCTTTCTTCAATTAAATAGTAACATCCACCCCCACCTCTATAGGTGGGGGTGTTCTTGCTTCGGTTTGATAAATCATCTATATATATTATACCATATGATATAATATATATAGATATCACAAGGAGAAATTTAAGCCGTGAAAATAATTATTTGTTTAGATAATCATAATGGTTATATGTTTAATAACAGAAGACTTAGCTCAGACAAATGCATAACTGACGACATTGAAAAATTTGCAAAAACCAATAGAGTCATTGTTACACCTTATAGTCACAAGCTCTTTTCAGAAAGATCTAATGTTATAGTAAATAATGATCCACTTGCTGTCGCAAGTAATAATGATTACTGTTTTGTGGAAGACTCAGATATAAATAAATGCCTAAGCAAAGTCACTGAAATAATAATGTTTAAGTGGAATCGGGATTATCCTTACGATAAAACCTTATCAATGAACTTGGACAATTGGAAACTCGTTTCACACGCTGATTTTGCTGGAAATTCGCACGAAAAAATAAGCAAAGATGTATTTTTAAGAAAGGACGAATGAGTTTGTATCAGAAAATTTTATCGCTATTATTAACTGTTTCCGTATTATTTTTTAGTGGTTGCAATGCCATAGGCAATCAATCCAAACAAAATGATAGTTTAGCAACCACTACATATTCAGAAACAAGTATTACTACTGCACCTACTGAAAAAACGGAAAAGGTTACAAGTTCCGAAACCACTACATACAAAACAACGACGACTGTTACAACTACAACAACAGCCGCCGAAATCAATAAATTTGTTTTATCTGAAATACCTACATTTTCTGATAAAGCATACATCGCAGTTAACAATAATATTCCGTATTTCACAAAAGAAGAAATGTCCTCTGCAGAATCTTTTGAAGAATACTCCAAGCTTGACAAATATGGCCGCTGCGGTGTTGCAATAGCGTGCGTAGGGCAAGATCTTATGCCAACTGAGGAAAGGGGATCTATCGGCTCCGTGAAGCCGTCAGGGTGGCATACTGTAAAATATGCAGGAGTTGACGGGAAATACTTATATAACAGATGCCATTTGATTGGATATCAACTCACTGCTGAAAATGCCAATGAAAAAAATCTGATAACAGGGACTCGTTATCTTAATATAGAAGGAATGCTTCCTTTTGAAAATATGACAGCAGATTATATAAAAGAAACTAACAATCATGTGCTGTATAGAGTTACCCCTATTTTTGACGAAGACGATCTTCTATGCCGTGGAGTACTTATGGAAGGATACTCAATTGAAGATAAGGGAGAAGGCATCTGTTTCTGTATATATGCCTATAACGCTCAACCTGGAATAAGTATTGATTATAAAACAGGAGACAGCAGTGGGCCTGATTTTGAAGAAACAACAACTACTCAAAAGAAAAGCACGGTAGCAGAAAACCTGCAAAGCGAAAAAGAAACAGAAACAGAGAAAGCCATAGTCTCAGTATATATTCTCAACACAAACACGAAAAAGTTTCATCGTGCTGACTGCTCTGCTGTAAAACAAATGAAAGAACAAAATAAGCAAGAGTTTAAGGGGACGAGAGATGAGCTTATATCTCAAGGCTATGAACCATGCAAAAAGTGTTCACCATAACAAAAAAAAGAAGAGTTCTGAACGATGTCGTTCGGAACTCTTCTTGTTATTCAGAAAGCTTGTACTTTATTTCTTCTTTTGAATAATCTTTTTTTAATAAGTCGATAAATTCACGGTCACTATTTAACGATTCATATTTTTTTGCATCATATAATACGAATTTTGAAAAGTTTGACGCTTTCACGAAAGTTTTATAATATTCTGAAAGATAGTGTGTCACAAAAGATGTCAAGGAAAATTTGTTCCATGCAAAACCCAAATTTGGAAACTTAGTATAAGTGATGTCTGGGATCAATTCCACAATAATGCAGCCGTCATATGGTTGCTTAATAGCAGAGAGAACATTTACTACACTACATTTTATCTCTTGAGTTATTTGGTCATCATCTGGCAGCATCGTGTAATGGCAATGATCTAATCTAAAGAAACTATTTAATTTTAGCGATGTTGCACGTCCGACTCTCTCTAGAATTGAATCATTATCCTGATGATATTGCCAAAGCCACTTCTTTATATCGAAAGAATTCACAATTGAATGTTTTGCCAAAATGTCTTCGATGATTACCTCATAAGGATTCATATTATTCTTTTTAAAAAAAATACTGTCACGCAATGTGATATGTGGATATTTGCAAATGTATTGCGTTGTGTTTGCATCTATAATATAGCAAAGTAGTTCACTGTTTGTAATACCGTATTTGTCAAGAAAATCAGCACAATTACGCAATAAATTGTCATATATTGATATGCAGCTCGTATAAGGGTAGTCTTTTGAGTTTATTTCTTTTTCTACAATTTCATTGAGCATATTTGCTTCGGACTCATCAATCATTGGTAGATGACGAATAACCTTATCACAAATATAATAGTTATTTCTATTTAAAGGCGCACGTTTTTTAAATAATTGCACGGGAATAGCTCCAAACTGATCTATAAGATCCTGCTCGTTGAAAATTGCATTAGGATTTTGGCTTAGGTGCCTACAGATAGGATAAATAGCTGCAAGAGATTCTGACAGTGTTTTTTTATGGAAAGAGTAATATGATATGACATACACCGAATCCGCATTAAAAAGGAGCTCTTTGGCAATATAATAAAACATATTGGACGATGTTATGTTAAAGTGTTCTATTTTTTCTTTGTTGTATTCGAAAAAGCCAATAACACTTACTGGCAAGTCCATATTATCAAGTTGGTCAATAAGCCACATTTTAAACTCGTTCCAGATGTAGTTATTTCCCTTGAGTTGCAAACGCACAAACTGATTTTTTCCATTTTGCACGCACACATATTTAAGAGCCTCTTTAAGATCACGATTATTTATAGTCACGTTAAATGTTGTATTGACAAACGTGCAAAAATCCTTTTGCCAATTGGCCTCGTTGTAATTTGCATAAGGAAAACATTTTAAAGCAATTTCCCTAATAGCTGTTTGCGTATTTGTATTAATTCCACGAAAAAGCAGATTGCATCGTATAACATATCCTTTGTCTTTGAGATATCCTTCAAGTTTTGAAATATCTAAATAAACAAACTGCTTTTTTACATCTTTTATAAATTTATCATAGGTTTTATTTTCGTCAATTTTATTACAATAATCCAATATAAGATCATCAAGTTCTTCCTCAAAACGATTATGTTTCAGAATTGGCGAATAAATTAAAAGATCAAGTTTGTAAATTCCAAATAGCCCCGATTCAGGAATAGCTTTAAGCACATTGCAAAGATGACTCCACTGCTCATCGTCAATGGATTTAGATAATTCATTTCGTCGAATGCACCCATACCGGTTATTTGCGTAAACTTCTAATTCGGCATCTGCTTTTTGAATCAAGTCTATTGCTCTTTTATTCCTAGTTGAACCACAAAAAATAAATTCCTGAGAGTTAAGCTCCTGTAAAAATGTTTGAATGTGGGGGCGCTCTGACATATATATTCCTCCTTCGCATTTGCAAAAATGTACTTTTTTCATGTTAAGTATAACATATGTCAGGAATTTTGTCAACCTTTAGAAGTTTATGGAAGTCAAAATAATACTTAATGTGCCCAAAAACCCAAAAAATCAAAAAAAAAATTTTTTGAGCGATTTTCAAATTTCAAAAAAATGTGAACATTATAGCCGTTAAAACTCAAAACTTTTGAGTTTTTTATTTCTTTATAATTTCTTTCATTTCCTCCAATTCTATCTCATTTAGCCCTGTGGCCAATAATACTTTTCGTTTATTATCTATTATGATCACCTTGTCATACTGTAAGTTGGAACGAAGCGTGAGATATTCTATATCTTCCTTTGGAGTGCCATAATAATCATCTAGTCCATATATAAAGTATTCTTTTTCTTTATCTGGATAAAGCCGCATACTGCCGTTTTTTATAAATAAGTCCCCTATTTTTACGGCCTTTTTATACTGAAATTCAGCAAAATGGTTCCACATATACTCATTTCCAGTATTCAGAAAGTTGAATGCAAATACATCTACATCACTTGTAAATCTTGCGCCATCTTCAAATGCTGCGTCTACTTTATTTATAAAATCGATATTTCCGCTTATTGTTATTTCGTCAGGACGGATCTCCACATAATTATCTTCGTCAACTTCAACATACCAGTTCAGGGGCCTATAATATTTGGCCATTGCAATAGTTTCGTAAAGATTAAAACTAAAAGGAATATAGCATACATTTTTTGCATTTGCTATTTCCGTGTAACAGGATTCGCCAAGTTCCTTTTTTAATATATGAAAAAAGGCTGTCAATTGAACAATTCTAGCATTATCATCTTTATTATAGCCATATTTGTTTACATTTATTATTTTCTTTTGAATTTTTGTTGTTAATGATTTATCTTTTACGCTCTTCATTCTTTCGCACTCCTCTCAAATAATATTATATCACAAAAAAGAGTTCCCACATAAAGCAGGAACTCTTTCTATTACCTTATTTTCAGCGCACGTTTTAAAACATATGCCATTTTCGAAGGCAAATCATCAAGATTGGATATATCGACAAAACGATCTTCTCCGTAAATCTTGGCAATTGACTCCTTATCCTCATCGATTGCCGCAGCAAAGAATGATATGCCATATGCAGATGCACTTTTTATAATTCCCTGGATATCTTTGTAGGCAGTTATTCCGGAATACCCATAATCACATGGACTTCCGTCAGAAATAATAAAAATTATCTTCTTTTCCTCTCGCCTATCCTTTAGCTTGTTTACCGCATAAAGCAGAGCAGCTCCGTCCCGGGTGCCGCAATGTGCGTTTCCAGCTGCAAGTGTATATATCTCGTCCTCAGAACCATCAAATTCGCAAAAACGATATATGTCCATTGTTGGATAAGAACTTGAATGCCCAAAAACCATTGTCGGAATTTTGAGCTCGTTACAGAAGTTTTTTATTATAGCTGCTGCCCTTAAAGCGGATTCGAGCTTGTATCCATACATACTACCACTCTGGTCTATAATGACAGTACAGCTTAAACTGATTTTTTCTGGCTTTTTAATTCTGTCAAAAGGTTTTGAAGAATCTTTTTGGTAGTGTGGGATGCTTATTCGGCTTCCACAATGCTGCCCGTGATATACAGCCCCTTTTATTTTCTTTTCAAAAATCGGTTTAACTTTCTGTGCCATTTTCTTGCCGATACGCTCCAATGAATATGTATTATTCATTTTGACGTATGCTTCTTTACAAGATGCAGGTGAAAAGTCATGCAAACGATATGTTACTTTTGCATGCGGACCGTCCATTATGCAACTGTTGATCATCTGCTCGTCGGCTTGCCTAGCTTCATTTCTTGCCTGTTCCGTTACCCTATCTTGGGCGACGTTTTGCTTGGTTGCCGATATGTCCTGCTCGGCTTTTTGTTCGGCTTTTTGTTTATCCTCCTCTTTTTCAGCCTCAACTTCTTTAAGTTCCTTACTCAATGTTTTGAGTAAGGAATCATAGTCTGCGACATTATCAGAAATGTCATTTTCAGACTGGTTATTATCACTTGACGAAGAATTGTCATTGGATTCCTGCTTACTTCCCTGCTCATTGGCAGAGGAAGCTGACTTCCCTTCTGTAGTGCCCGAATTATCGCCTTCAGACTTATTGTCCGTCGAACTGGAAGAGCTATCAGAAGATTTTTCACCGTTTTCTTGCTCGCTGCCCTGTTCGTTTACATTAGACTTGTTGGATGTGCTTTTTTGCTTAGCAGCAAGGAGCTGGGTGATTTTTCGATTCAGCGAATTTTCGCTAGAATCGCTGGAGTCTTTGCTCTGTGAAATATCAATAGCCTGTCCTCTCTGATTTGCTGCGCCCATTGAGTCTGCCAGCATTTCCAAAGCCTTCATCATTTTATCGTAGGCTTCATCCGTGATGTTGACAAGATTCTCCTTGACAACATCCCACATATCAATGTAAAGCGTAAGGCTTTTATCGAGTCTTGCATATGAATTATTCTCCGTTACACAATCGGTAATCGAAGGGAGAAAGTTGCAGAACTTTTTCACAAGAGGCTCAGTAAAAGTGCTATTATCTTGCACCTTTATGAGGCCATATTTTGCATAAGACAACATCATAAGTTGCCAGATGCTGAAGTTTGAGCGACCATCTTCCATGCCCCTTTCAATTGTTGAAAATTCCTCATATTGAAAATCTCGAAGTTCGTATAAGGACGCAACAAAGTCTCCTTTGAATGATTTCATGAGTGCTTCTTCAATGTATCCGTCTTCAATAATGTTATAGAAGTCGTGAAATGCTGTTATAAATTGCTTTCGGTTGTGTACCGAAATGTTCAAATAAGCATTCACCTCTTTTAATTTTTCATTAAAATCAGGGGAAACGCCTGCTTTTATTGGACGCTGCCAATTCCACTGATCAGCGGTAATGGCCTTTTGAAAGTTGGCCATATCATTAAAATTGGTAAAAAGCAAATGACCTATCTCGTGAAGTACGAGTCCTTTGCCAAGAAGCCACTTTTTTTCTGTAGTGTTTTTCTTTCCTTTTGGATTTTTATCCAAATAGGAGTTGCCGAAATTCACATAAATATTTGATTCTGATGTTGCATACGCTACAGCATCATTTTTTTTATCATAATTTGCGGTAACGTTGATGGTTTTTTTATTTTTGAAAGGTATTGTGTCAAATAAATATTGTGACACATTTGTTAATGCGGTCGAAACAGCCCTTGACTTAAACAGAACGCTCTCCGTTATTTTTGCCCCCTCTTTTCTAATTTTATCATTAATATCCTTTACGGAATGTCCGTATAACATATTTTTTCCTCCTTATATCATTTATATATAAAAAATGAGCCCAGAGAATAAACTCTAGACTCATAATTCATTGTTTACGCCTTTATTATACCATATAAACAGGCATATGTCAAGGCTTTATCGGTTTCTTTTTCTTGTCTTTTTGAACGCACTGTTGTCAAGAGCGTCGATAAAGAATTTGACGTCATCAGAATCACTGGCTGCCTTGTTAATGACATCTTCTATACACGATTCGTAAGGATCGTTTCTAATAGAATCTGCCGCCCATGCAATCAAGCTTCTTTCACCAATTTCACCGTCTCCGACAAGCTGCTCCTTCTGAAGTTTCTTCAAATGGCCAACAAATCGGACCATTTCTGTGACCTGTTCCTTATTGGTATTGCCAGAACGAGACATTACTCGTTCAATCAGTTCCTTTTCTTCAGGAAGCTTTACTCTGTACTCTTTGCGACATCTGTCACGTAGAGCCTGATTCAGACTTCCAGTTCCTTCATAACCATAGTTGGTTGTGAATATGACGATGTTATCTGGATGTCTCCGGATAATCTCACCGTTTGGCAGTGTGATCACTCCTTCTTCAAGGAGACTATTAAGCAATCCAAGTTCTCCTGGATTGTTAACAAGAGTTGGCTCCTGTATTTCAACGACCCAACCCTTTTGCGCCGCTTCGACTATTGGTGAATGGACAAACGCAAACTGCTGGTTTGCATTGTTTGAAATTGGAAGAACCGTGTTTATCCATTTTTCTGTTGCCATGTAAACAAATTCTTCCATTGAAATCAACTGGCCGTCCACCACAACGCAGCCATCTTTTTCAATGGCTGTTTTACCAGTCATTTCGTTATAATACCCAACTGCATCGAACTGCAGATCTGAGAGAGTAGGCAGGCCTGATTTTTCACAAAGCTCATTTATTGAGCTTGCGCAATTTGCAGTATTTGGCTGCGTGGATATCAATAAGTCAAACTTATCTGTATCCGGGCCAAGTCCCTGTCTAACAAAAGGAAGTCCGCACAGATGTGCTACCATTGCAGCTGTCGTGGATTTACCAGTACCAGCCGGGCCTGTAAGCATAAAAGTTCTTGCCGGCAAGATATCTTCTGATGTCTCTTTACAGCATTTAGCTATACTTTTAGCCTCTTTTGAGACTATGATAGAATCCGATGGAGTATTTGCTTTGAGCATTTCCTGCTCAATTTTGTCGAATTCTCTGTTTGGATTTATAATATATGAGACAGGTTCCGATTCCGAAGTTTCTGCCGTTTCGGTTGTTTTATTTTTTATTTTTAATACCATTGGTTCTCCTTCAGATGAAGTTATTTGCAGAACCTGCTCTGGATCCAACATTTCCAACGGAGATGTGGCGTCCTTCAGACTCGGATAATCGTGAAGGCAAAGAGGATCCACTAGCCTCCTATATACATTATCAGAGATAATGTATATAGCCTTCTTCATGTTCTCATCTGGTGTGACGAGATTTTCCTGCCAATGTTCAGCAAAAATATCATAATTCTCGCTGTATTCGCTGTCAGCCATACACTCAGCGTGAACTATAAGACTGCACGCCTTATAGCCATGCGTTGCTGGTGTATATGGTTCGTGTTGCTCCGGAGTTGCATCAGGAGTGAAACACGCCTGCATCTTATTGCTTCGCTTATCCATATACACGGAGATTACTCCATTATGTGTCGGACTGTGATATTCCGACGCAAAGAACTCATCACCTTCGCAGGTAAAAGCGTTTCCTGCCTGCACTGAATCTATTGCGGCGATATATCTGCCCGCAATAGAGCACTGTGACGTCTGATTATATCTGGATGTGAGTCCCTTATCTGTTCCTCTCATCTGCAATCCTTGCAGATAAGGGACTGAAGAATTGTTGAACCCTAAAAGTTTTGAAATATAATTTTCCATTTATATTTTTCCTCCTTAATTATAAACCGAGAGAAGCCAGAAAAGAAGCTACATCCTCAGTTTCGTATATTTTTTTTGTCTCGTTGTTTTCTTGTTTGCATATATCCGCAAATGAGTTCTGTGGATTTTCTGCTTCTTTATCTTCTTTATCAGTCGTAGGTATGGTCTTCTCTTCTGTCTCCACAATCTGTGATTGTGCAACTATATCCTGCTTAGGCTGAGTAGACACTCTTTTAATTCTGTCAACATCTATTGACAGATCCAGGTACGTTGTACCTTTTACGTCTTTGATTCCTAATTCTGATAGGGAGCCAATAATGTTGATCATCGAACCCTTCTGAATTTTCAATTTCGAAGCTAAAGTGCAAATACTTTGGCCCAAGAATTTGAGATCAACCCAGCAGGGTTTCTCTTGTTGTCCATCCCAAAAATTTATTGTGGCATTCGTGCGGGCAAACGTGCCAGCCTCATTTCTCCATAGATCCTTTCCAATGCAAGCATTTGTTACAAATACCTGTATCATCGAGTCCGAAAGCCCATGACATGGTTCTATATACAAAATATTAACTTTTATTACTGGTTTGCCATTGTAAAGCCCAATAGAAGATATTGAGCCTGCAACATTTACGGCAACTGGGTGCTTGTCATTATTATACCACGCACTAATCTTTTGCGCAATGGTTGAATTGGCAAATGCTGTGAGAACGATACTTTTTTCTAGTATCTCTTCACCTTTCTTTCCAGCATACATATTACCTATAAGGTACATCTGTATGCCTCCTGTTTGTGTTTCTTTAATCTCCTTGCTTGTAAGAAGATTATTTCCTATAAAAAACTTCATTTAATTCCTCCTCTTTATTAAAAAAATAAGCCCAGAGAATTCATAAATGAAAACTCTGGACTTAAAAGTAATATAATTTCTACAAGTTTATTATAACATATGGGCAACGTTTTGTCAATAGCTAAGGCTTAAAATTAGCAAATATTATTTTAACAATGCAAAGTTATATACAATGTCATCATCGGTTCTGTTACCTATTATAAACCAGTTGTTCTGCTTTTTATTGGAAGTAAGCTTTACAAACTGATCTCCCTTAGCGGAATAAACAATACTATCTTTTTCTGTTTTTGTATTGAATGCGTGAAGCTCAGTATTATCATTACTACTATATATAATAAAGTCACCATTCAAAGTAACAGTAGGTGTTCTTGAACTTTTATCTTTCGTATAAGGAGTGTCGATAGTCTTTTCCTCTTTTGTGTTTTTGTTTATGTAGTGAAGTTTCTGATCAGAGCAAGTATAAGAAACATATTCGGAGTCAAAATCATTTGCAAAGTCAAGCACTTTGGTCTTTTCAGGAATTTCATAAAGCTCAAAATCACTGCTTGAAACATATTTCTTATGATCTTTTTCTATACAAGCATAATCGTCACATGTAATAGTATGATCTCCTACATATTCGCAAAGGCTTGTATTTTCAAGCTTTTGACCGGTCTTGGCGTTCATTATATAATCAGAGCCATTCAGAAAGACATTATTCTCGTAACATCCTACACCTTCTCCAATTATACTTTGTGTTACAGTGCCCTCAACGTATGGGGTATAGCAGGTGTTGTACATATAATGCTCTGACGCAATATAATCTTCTGATTCAATGAAAAGATTTTCAGCGTCAAATTGCAGCCATATAAGTCCGCTATGTGGAGACACCCCATCATCATAAAATTCTTCATCGTTAAATCCACCAAGCTTGAACAAAAAAGTTCCATTATACGCATATGCAGCGTCATCGATCCATATCTTGTCGCTTTCTACATCATAAAGGTTATCATTATAACCTATCTCGGCGGAAGATAAAAGTATATTTCCGTCTTCATCAATGACTACATAAATGTCAGCACCTAAAATTCCTTTGATATTGGTTTTGCAGAGATACTTGTCGCCACACACTATTACATTATAGAAAATGTTTGAAGCGTTTTCTACAGTAGGTGTTTCAAAGCCATTTTCCTGACAGATAGTACCTGTGGCTGTAAGAATTTTTGAATTGCCATTTTGAAGATCAATAGACATAAAGCCTTCGCCGCTGGCATATATAACAAGCTTAGAATTTCTGTTGTAATCATAATTATAGTTGTCTATAAATTCCGAGCCGTCAGGGGCTTTGGATTCCCATGTTACAGAGCCGTCATCAGTATTTATTGCCCTTACTCTTGTGCTTGAAAGGCAAATAAGATCTTTGCCGTTTCCTGACATGAAAGCCTCAAAAACATCTCCCGTATCAGGAAGTTCTAAAGCATAGTCGCAGCCATAGCGAAGATACATTATATTTTTATCATTTTCTGGTGTTGTTGAATCTGAACTCTCTCTATAACTTGCTGCGTTATATGTATAATCACTAAAAGACGAAAGATCATCTCGTGAATCCTCAGGAAATATTTTGTAATCATCAAGATCATAATATTTCCCGTAGTGTATGGCACCGCTTTTGTCGTCGCTTACCTGCGCATAAATATCCATTATTGATTTAAAATCACCTTTCTGTATCTCATATTCAGGCGTTTTTGATAAAGCAGTTGTGTCAGACTTTTCATCGCCTTTATCCTGTGATTGTGATGATGAAGCGCTTTTCTCTCCTTTAGAAGAAGTATTCCCCGAACTTCCGCAAGCCGCAAAAGAACAAGTCATGCAGCCACACAGAGCAAGTGCCATAAGTTTCGCTGTTATTTCTTTCATTTTCATAATCTTTTCCTGCTTTCTACTATAATTATAGTTGCTAATTTTCGTGGTTAAGGTACTTGTCAGCGGTTGCGACGCCCTGCTCGAGTTCTTCGCTCAGCTTGTCATCAAATTTAGGACTAAATTTAACTGCTACATACGCATCAACAGTAGGGCCATTGGGACCTAGTGTTATTTTCGTGTCCTTGTTGAGATATAACGTTGCCGGGGAAGCCAGACTCACCGGTTTAATATAATTAAAAGACAAAAATTTATCTTGTTCTTCATTATATAGCGTAACTGTGTATGTCTTGTTTATTCCTTTTATACCGTGTTCGGAACAGGAATAAACCATTCCCTCAAAAGTAAGCAATCTATCATAAGCACCGATATTTTTATATCCTAATATCTTAATGCCGAAGAACAGCTGTATCAAAAGAAATGCTATCCCGCCCCATAATGTTAGCCAACCCTTTGTAATACAAAAAAACTCTATACCAAATGATGCGGCCAGAATAGCGATATTTACGGTGATATATTTCTTAATCACTGTAGGAAATTTATTATATTCAATCTTTTCGGGCGAACCTAGTTCTTCATCTGGTATAACTATATAATCTTCATCCTCTAAAGACGTATTATGAAGAGTCTTATGAGAAGTTCTATAAGACTCAAGTTCATCCAATGACATTTTTGAAAATTCTGAATTATTTTTATCTTTCATTTTTTCGCCTACTTATCTTTTTTTGCTTTTGGAAAGGAAAAAGCAAGTTTCCCGTCTTTCAGAGATAAATAAGCATCAAATGTAGTTCCCTTTTTGCTCTTTAAGCCTTTTATTAATCTTGTCTTTTTTCCTTTAAGCAAATTCACTTTATCTGCATCTGTTAAATTTATGCCATTTTTATAATTATCCCACAAAGCAAAATCGCATCCATCTTTATACTTGCTGCATAGCCAGCCCGACTTACTAATCTTCATTTGTGAGTTGCACACAGGACATTTGTAATCCGTCTCAAAACTTATGCCTATTTTATGGTCATCTTTCAAAATAAGAAATGCTTTATAAAAAGAACCGTCTTTCTTTTTTCGTAAAAAAGTCCTTTCGGTCTTTCTTTTTGTAATTAAATCAATAATATCTTTATCATTCAGAGTTATGTCAAAAAAAGAATAGCTTAATCCGAATTTGCACGATTGAGGATCATCTTTCTTATATCCAGTACAGATATATCCGAACTTAGTTTTTCTAACCTTTTTCCCGCAAAAAGGGCAATTATAGTTTTGGGAGGTTTCTGCATCGTCCAGAGATATCTGTTGGCTACTGCTTTTTATTTCTTCTACCCATTTGGTGGTCGCTTCTTTTATATCATTTAAAAAAGCCTCTGTGTTTTCTTCACCATTTGATATATTATATAGTCTATGTTCCCATTTTGCTGTAAGGGTTACGGACTTTATATCTTCAACTGGCAATATTTTTATAAGATTGATTCCCTTTTGTGTAGGAACAAAATACGTTTTTTTCTTTTCGGAAGAACGTTCAATATAGTTCCTTCTTACTAGCGTTTCGACAATTGCTGCCATTGTAGCACCTGTTCCTAAACCTGGATGTTCAGCCTCAGCCATATACTGTTTAATTTCTTCATCTTTGACCTTTTTACCAGCTGTAGACATGGCAACTATAATAGTTGCATCATTATATCTTTGAGGAGATTTGGTTTTTCCCTCCTGTGTTTCATATTTGCCCGCTACCTTATCATTTACCTGGAGTTGAGGCAAAACATCATTTTCTTCTTTATCTTCGGATTCATCTTCCATTGCGTCCACGATAAGCCATTGAGGATCTTTGATCACTAATCCCGTAGTTTTAAATTTATAATTATTTACCTGTGTTATGATCGTAGTTTTTTCACAAGCAGCAGGCTTATAAATGGTTCGTATAACAGATTTAGCAATAAGATCATATACTTTTTCTTGCTCTGCTGAAAGGTTTTCCGGTTGCTTATCTGTTGTGACGATCGCCGTGTGAGATTTTACCTTTTTAGAATTAAAATGTCGTTTAGTATAGTTTCGCTGAGCCTTTGGAACATTATTTATCCATTTTGAGTAAGCACTATTGTATTTACACAACATATCTAGTGATTTATCTACATTTACAGTTTCAGCGTCATTAAGAACCGATGATTCTGTTCTAGGATAAGTAGTATATCCGCCCATATACAGTGCTTGTACGATATCTAGAACTTTTTGAGCTGAAAATCCAAACTTTTTTGCCGCATCTACTTGAAGACTAGGCAGATTATATAACAGAGGCACTTCTTTTGTGGTTGGCATCTGAGCGTATTCTGTAATAGTAGCTACAGGACATTTTTCATTTAAAATATGCAACAGTTCATTCGCTTTTGATTTATCTGAAAACGGTTCTTCTAATTGCAACTTCCCTTTGTATTTATCTCCTGCCTGAGTTGTAAAGCCCCCCACAATGTTCCAAAATGGCTTTGAAATAAAGTTTTTAATTTCAAGTTCTCTTGTAACGATCATATTAAGAACAGCGGTTTGTACTCTTCCTATTGATATAACGGATCCACTGCTGTATTTTAAGGTCATTGCAGCAGTTAAATTTGAACCTACAGTCCAATCTGCAATTGCCCTCATTCGCCCAGCACTTTCTTTGTTTTTGGTGGATTCAGCCGATTTGAGAGAAGCCATGCTTTTCTGTAAGCCTGCTGTTGTGAGTTCACTCTGAATAAGTCTCTTATACGGAACGTTCACACCAAGATACTCATATATATATCCAAATATGGCCTCACCTTCTCTATCATCATCGGTTGCATTAATGATATATTCGGACCGTTCAAATAACTGTTTTAATAATTTAAGCTGTGCCACACAATAGGGATTTGGCTCGTCCAGAACTCTCATTTTGGCTGGGTCAATTTTCCGTTTGATCATTGTTTCGTATTTATCCGGGAAGAAAGGCAGCGGCATATTACGCCATTGCTTATAATCGGGGTTATAATCTTGAGCTTGCTTAAGCTGAATCAAATGACCGGAAGCCCAGGAAATCGCATATTTTTGCTGTTGATATGTAATATATAGTACGCCTTTTTTAGTTAGAGCTTTTTTGGCTGTTTCTTCATATTGCTTATAATTATCCTTATTTATAACGACGCCATTATAATCAATATGATCAAGGCAAGCTGCTATAGCATATGCAACATCAAATTTTTCAGCCATTATTGTTATCATTTATTTCTCCTTTGCATCAGAACGGCCAGAATCCAAGGCTATCCATTACTTTTATAAAAATGGCGGCGACTGCAATAAAACCGACGGTAACACCTGCAGCTCGTATAATAACTTTTGAGGTTCCACCTTTTTTAATATCTCTATCATAGTCGATGGGTAATATATCTTCATAGTATCCGTCGTAATCGCTCTCTTTTATTTTTGATAGATCTTGCTCAAGCTTATATGCATCTATTTCTTCATAATTTCTTATCCTTTTCCGGCGTTTGTTCGATACCTCTATCTTTTTTCTTCCGTCGTCCGCTTCAGCAGGTATATCTTCTAAAACATCAGGGCTTGGTTTCTCTTTTTCCACCTTCTCATCTGCGTAATCTAATTCGGATATGGCAGTTTCAATGCTTTTATTGCGTTCCCTTTTCCTAGTCCTGTGGAGCTGTGGCTCTTCGGCATTTTCAACAGGCATCTCATCTGTTTGTTCTCTAGTTGTCTCAGCAGCGGGCTCAACCGGTTTCGTGGTTGACTGACTCACAGTTTCTTCATCAAACAAGTTATTAGGAGAAGCTGCCTGCTGTTTATCAGCAGATGTTGCCTCAGAATCTGGGAAAAAGATTGATTCATCAATATCAAATTCATTATCTGAAGAAAAAAAATCATCTTCAGAGATGTCGTCAAATGGATCTATAGAGGTCTGAGGTTTTGAATCTTTTGAAATATTATTTATATTATCAGTTATGTTTTTACTGCCACAATTGACGCAAAATTTTGCACCTGGAATAATTTCTTTGCCACAGTTAATACAATATCTCTTTTTCACATTTATCACCTATTACAGAAATATATTAATCAAGAAAAAAACAATCATAAGGCCGTGTATTACAGCATATACATAATTTTGTGTAAGTGTGACTTTATCATTTTTCTTTTCTCGTTTGATTGTCAAGAGCATTTTTACTATATGATATGCAGATAGAGCAATAAGTGCATATCCGACGGGCGGATAAAAACTATGTGCTTTATAGAAGTAGGCATATACTACTATTTCTATGATTATTGCGCTTAGTGCGCTTCTCTTGTTTTCGACTATCTTTGAGTGGTCTGAAATATGATTTAATCGCTTGTTAAGTTTATTGGCAAATTCCTGCGTCATATAAATTCCTTTCTGCTATTATAGGCTGATCATAGTGCCTAATACGATTTATCGTCTGAAAAATTTTGCGATAGTACCACGTTTTGCTCTTTTTAATTGTTCTTCTTTGATTTCCTCCTCTGTTATAACAGGAGTTTTATTATTAGCCTCATCTGCAAAGGTAACATATGCATTAGTAGGAATTAAATTTAGTTGAACAACGCCTATTTGTTTTCGGTTATAGTCAAGGAGATATCCTTGCTGTTCACTTGTAGCTTTATCAACCTTATCTTTTGCTGCTTTTGACTCTGTTTGTGGAAGCTTTTGAGCCAATATAACATAGGCGGCGATCTTAGCTTTGTTTAGCTCATCAAGAGAAGCAACATAAAATAGAATACTGTTATCCTTTGTAAGCTTAGAGGTTATATCGGTAGAGATTCTTAATATCAAACTATTTAAGGACTCATCTTGAAACACAAATATTCTTGCCATTTCTCCTGGAAAGCTTATTGTAAGATAATTTTTGCCTTCTGATAATATCGCTTTAGGATAGTCACTTACTATACTGTTGCAAAATCTCTGATATAGGTCCAAAAGTTTAACGTCTTTTATTTGCATCGCCAATCCTCCAAAGAAGATTTGTTTGTGGCAATATCCACTTGTTCATCATCTTCTTTATAATGTTTCTTAGGTGTTACTTTCTTAGGGAGTCTATCTGGCACGTCATTTGAAATTGCCATAACAGTTTTTACATCTTCATCAGGCATAATTTCACCAGGTTCATCTTCTGAAGACGAATTAAAAAAATCGTCTTCAGAAATATCAAAGTCATCTTCTATATCATCGCCATCGCTAAATGTCTTTGTCTGAGGAATGTCCAATAAATCAGCAGATAAAACATTGTTTTGATCTATGGCTTGAGGTTTGTTACAAGGGCTATCGTTAACATTGCTTTCGCTATCAGCGGACAATTCTTTGTCTGTTGCGCCGTCTGGCATAGATAAAATTTTCTTTATAATGACGATTGTAAGAATAATCACTCCAATTGAAACAATGGGGAAAACGATCCATTTGATAACGCCGCTTATGGTTTTTATTTCGTGTTTAAAGTTGGCTATCCAGTTCATCGAAAAAATAACCTTCGCTTGTATCTCTTCCGGATACACACTAAAGTTATCGTAGATTTTGTTGTTATCGCCCTTGGTTTTTACATACCCATCTTCTTTATCCATGACTCTATGTACGATCAGCTTATCTTCTTTTCGGAAAACAATTATATCATCTTTTTGTACATCTGAAATATCGCATTTTTTCACAATTGCAATGGAGTCGGTAAGCAAAGCTGGCTCCATAGAACCTGTTTTTATGTAAATAGGCTTTATTCCTAATACATATGCATTGTTCGGATCATTTCTGTTTACAAAAGCGCTGTATCCCGCAAAAGCAAGCAACGTAAGTGCTGCTATTAAAATAACATTTGTAATTATGCTTAGTATTTTATCTTTAGACTTACTCATTTTTTCACCTCATATACTTAATTATATCATATAATCCGATATTTTGTTAAAATGAGAATTTTGATCTATATCTTTTTCGTATGAGTTCGTTTAAAAGCAATTACAAGTCTAGCATCATAAAATGAATAATCACAAGTTTGTAAAAATAAAACGCTATTTCCACATCCAAGAGGTATGCCAGAAACAAAGGTTGAACAATTGGCTATTTCCTGAAGATATTGTTCTTTTTCTTGTAAGGAGTCAAATGTCACCTGCACTGAATATGTGCGAGATTTAAACAAGTATATGGAAAAAGGCTTGTAATAATAAAAATATTTTCCGTCATATATTGTAACAAACTCGTTTTGAAAGAAAAAATCCTGTTCCTTGTATTTTTCTAGTCCGCCAAACATCTTTCCGGAAGAATAATGGTGTCCGTATATGAGCGAAACATTTCTAAATCCGTCACAATCTTTGTCGAGAAAAGGAGCTCCATTTTGTTCGACTTCCTTGTATTCGTTGTGTGAAAGATAATAGCTGTTATTATTACACTGCATAACAGGAAAATAGCCTACATTCGGAATATTGATCCAACCGGCAATGTCTCTATTGAAATTGCTCACATTTTTAAAATCCTCGATCATATTTTTTTCAAGAGTTGCCTCGTCCATATTCCTAACATCAATAGTTTCATAAGTAAACTCATTATTTGATGAATTTTTGGTCCCGCTATTATCATCGTTACTGCTGTTTATACTTTTGGTTCCAGAATATATTCTTCTATGATAGGTGTTGTACATTATATCTGTTGCGTTTGAACATACAGACATAAATGATAGAATCACTAAAATAGCTGCAATAAAAAGAGGTATAATTTTCTTAGACATGATTTATTTCCTCTGAAAATTAATCAAAGGCTCAGAAATATGCTGCTGAGCCTTTGATTAGGTTATTTATCTTTCGTTTTTTTCTTTGCCTTTATGATTTCATAGGCTACATAACCCATGGCAATAATTACTCCTGCACCTATTATATAAGCGGCATAATTCGAATCATTTTCTTCTTTAACGCCGGTTTGAACGTTTTCGTGTGTTCTGACAGTGGTCGTAACTGTGGCAGGTGGCATTTCTGGAATACTTTCCACTGGTGGTGTGCTTTCGTCAGAAGCAACATCTGCTTTAGTTTTAAATATCCATTTTTCTCTGTAATTGGCTCCCTGATATGTATTATCCGCATACTTATCAAATTCCCAATCGATTGAAATTGTATCGGAATCGCCTGCTTTTAACGTCACCCAGTCACTTACTGGGTTAACTATTTCCGAACATTTGCCCTCAAATATAATGGTGTCTTCAGTTGATATTTTTAGATTTAAGACATCAAGAAGCATTATGGCTTGCTCATCCTCAGTGATCATATTGACCACATCTGTTAATGCATACTGCATATCTTGATTGGACGTATTCTTGACCAAAATAGATGCGTGCATTTTATCACCTGGATTTATATTGCCGTTGAAATAGAACACCTCAGAACTGCGATCCATAGACAACGGATATTCTATATTTGTATCATAGTTTATGGAGATGTCCAGGTTTTGTTCTTCTGCAAATGCGTTGATACTTAACATTGCCACACTAGCAGCTATTGTAGTTATGCCACATACAAGTGACTTTATGATTCTATTTGGCATAATACCCTCATCCTTTCTTGACTATGACAACGCTTTGTCTTTGGCATCTGAAATTTGAGAATTACTCTTATCATTTCCGCCTCGACTAATAGTGATTTTATTACCACTTGCATCTTCGTCTTCCTTTGGAACAACTGTCATGGGAACATCGGCAGAGGAATAAACTTTTTCAACCTTTGTGATTACATCCCAATCGCTGCTTTCAGTATTGCGATACTGCATAGCTTCGACTATTACATCAACGGTAATGTCAGCCCCTTGATACTGGTTTGAAGCGTCTTTGAGTAAAGAAAAAGAATATGAATATTCCTTTTCTACTGGTGAGTCAACCGTATCGTCCTTCGCAGCAACAACACTAAATCCGTCTTCTTTTTCAGCATTTGGGCCGAACCCCTCAAAAGAGTCTGAAAAATAAGTGTATTTAACCGCCGTAATATATGCCTCTTGAGGCTTATCAACATCACTGTCAAATTCAGATATGTCTGAATATGACTTGCCTTCAGAGGAAATATAGGTTTTATCCGATAGCTCGGCATCACTATTATAAAGAGCGAGATATCTTGCGTCGAGTAACTTCGTAGAACTTCCCTGCTCATCACAAGTGAGAATTATGGTCTGTCTTGTTTTAACCGATTTGTTGCCCAAATTGGATACAACATATTTTACATCATGCGTTGTTCCAGAATGAGCATCAGGCGATATTGTAGGATCGTTGTCTCCCGGGTTAACGTTACCGGCATTGGTAAAAGTAATCGGAGAAACATCAATTTTAACAGTACCTGCTTTTGCGGCCGCATCACTTTCTGTTTCGTCCGTAAAAAGAGCTAGGGCGGAGCCAACGATAAGAGTGGCAGCAGCCACACAAGATGCTCCTATTATTGCTATTTTTCTCTTTTGCATATTTCTTCCTCCTGTCAATCGCATATGAAATGCAAAGAAAACTCCTTATATATAATTATATACCCTTTTTCTTTGCAAAAAGCAATATGCGAAAAAAATTATTCTTTGAATTTCAGGTCATACACTATTACGGATAGGGTCTTTCGGTCTTTATTAGAAGAATAACTAAGAATAGAGTTATTGTGAGACTCACTATAACTCTTTATTTGCTCATCAAAATTTGAAACAAATAAATCATATGTGTTTTCATCTTCAAATTGATAGAAATGAAGAGATGTTCGAGGAGTATACGCCGCAATCTCCTGACTTAGATAAGTCATCATTTGAGTAGAAGACATAGATAGAACCAAATTTCCATTTCGATATGAATTCATAAAATCAATTGACGTGCATGCAGGGCTTAGCCCTAGCAACTCATCACTCATATAACTCATTTTACTCATCGACATAAAGTAATCATTTGTATTCTGGACAAAATAGAAATTGTCAAGTTTATCTTCAAATGACTCTTGCTGTTCGGTGAGCCCCTCTTTGTATTCTTCTCTGGTTAGGCTGTTAAGAGATATGTCGAGATTATACCAATTGTTTTCAATTCTAACGATATTCCAACAACAATAATTATTGAAATCAAAGTCAACGGTATACTTGTTGTCGTTAAAATATGTATACTTATCAATATCACTTAACGAATCATAGTAATACCCGCCGTGGCTTAACAACGTATCTTCATCCGCACTTATAGGCAGTCCGATCTTTATTGCACAATCCAAGCCTACATAACGGCCATATAAGTTAAAAAGTTTTGTTGAAGAGAACATATCCAGCGAATCATCAGCGACGGTGGAATCACTGTTGGATGATAAGCAATTAAGGTTTCTAATAAGAGATAAAGCGACTTGTTCAACGTTATATTCTGTACCAGACTTTTTTGAAGTTAGTGCAGTATCTTGATCTGAAACGTTAATTTTCGAATACATATTTTGCAGTCTGTCCAAAACCTTTGAATATTTACTTGTATACTCATTTTTACTCATTGAATATGATAAATATACTTTATTGACATATCCGCTATCATCCAGATTATATGAATATTTGCTGGCAAGCTGAAATAATATAGGGTCATCTAGATTGATAATCGCCATTATTTGAAACAATTCTTCAGAAGAAATGGGCTTAGTAAGCAAAACTTCGCTTTCAAAATTGTTAGCAGCGTTTTTTATATCATTATAATCAGTATACGATCGTTGGTTGAGCTTTCTTATATAATAAGACGAAAGCTCTTCTTTTGATACTAAAGTGGTTGATGATGGAAGTTCGCTTGTGTCATAAGTAGGAATGGTATTATCCGTACTAGGGTCTATTTGAGCTTGAGGTAAATTTTGCTGATTGAGCTCACCATTTTCAGCAACTTTCTTTACTACGCCTTGAGAACAACTTGAAGCGCTACATATAACAATTAAGGATATTATGAAAGAAATCATTTTTTTACTTTTCATTGTTGTTCCTCCTCGCCTGTATTCTCATCAGTAATGGTGTTAGCGGCCTCTTTCTTGAAAGATATCTTTTGTCCATTAATTATCTTATCGGTTTTCTTTTCTATATACTCCTGTACTTCACTGGAAATTTGCTGATTAAGAGTTTGTTTTTCGCTTTCTGTATTCTGAATGTTATTGCTGTCATTTATCATTTCGAGATACGTCTGTATTCTTTCACAAGTATACGAGTATGTGTTTGAACCATTATTGCAAACAAGTGTTATTTTGTTCACATCGCCATCATTAATTTCACTAGCAGGAAAATTAACGCTCATTGTGTATGCACTGTCCATAGCCGTATAGCAGTTGTTCTGCCATGTATACTCATATGAAGTCGCATCGGTAGAAATTGCAACTCCGCTTATAGGTGTGTTAGTGAAAAAAAGTCCTTTCGACTGAAAACTAAATTCTACCGGATCTATTTTCATGGCATCTTGTTCCGTTATTCGCCATTTGCCATATAGGACCATACGAGGGCTTGAAAGCACGTTGTTTGTATCTTTGTATCCTTTTATACTTGTATATTTTTCAATTGAGTTTGCAGCATTTTCGGCATATTCTTGCTTGGCAAGCATATATGTGCATTCTTTAAAAAGAGCATAACTGTCCTTATACTCTTCAAATGAGGCAAAAGTTTTCTGTGCTTCTTCATAATTGCCATTTGAATACTGAATAAGTGCATTTTTGTAGCTGCACTGAATATACATATCTTCCGAATCTTTATACTGATAAGTCTTAAGAAAACTAAAATCCTTTACTGCGGTATCATAATCTTCGAGATTATATGCTCCCATGCCTTCCTCATATATATCATCAGCAAGTTCGACCAATCTATCGTGTGCGGTTTCAAAATTTGCGTTTCCCGCCTCGTATAAATTATCTATTGCATCATAAACGTTGCCGTCAGAGTATAATTGCTCGGCAATTTCGCAAGAGCACTTGTAATAATAGTTTATGGACTCCTTATATGTCGATAATGATTTAAACTCTGATTTTGCGGTTTCAAAATCACTTGCATTATAATCAGATATAGCCTTTTGATAATCAGCCTCATTTATCAGATCATCAATTTTTATTTTTTGGGAGAAATAAGATTTATAATCTTTCAAATCTGAAAAACACTTTTTTGCCTTATCATAATCTCCACTTTTTAAAGCCATTTGTCCTTCACAATAATGAGCATAAACATATGACCCTTTATAATTTCCTAACTGTGTAAAAGCGTTATAAGCCTGCTCGTAGTTTTCTGAAGATAACATAGTACCAGCCTTTTGAAATTTTTGACTTGGGATCATTGACAAAGAAACGTAACTGAATATTGCAAGAACAGCTA
>ENA-OOWN01000367-OOWN01000367.1-human-gut-metagenome-genome-assembly--contig:-NODE-367-length-39946-cov-20.511143_pt1 | contig 39946 bp, 28 predicted proteins | sample MGYA00241406_ERZ501319 | MGnify/ENA primary metagenome ERZ501319 (study PRJEB25962, sample SAMEA2042734) | human gut metagenome | biome: human gut; feature: human-associated habitat; material: faeces... | reverse complement strand
GGCCGAAGAGTTTTTGGTCGTGTCAAGAATATTTCTTATTTTTAGATCACGTTGAGGCCGTGCGGATGTGCACGGCTTCAGTGTCATCCCAGACTTGTCGTCCGGTCTTGCAAGGATAGGATGTCTTCTTCGGGCCCAAGCTAAACAATCCCCTATATTTATCGGGTAAGCCCCTGCAATCGGAGCCGTCACCCAACCTTCTGCCCCACCCTCTCCCACCGGAGAGCCATAACCTTCCGAACCAGATAATTGCCGCCAGGTCCTTTCCTACCCACCCCGACAACGCCACAAGCCGGAACCATCGGTTAGCTCCGTATTGCCATACGGTCGTCCAACACATAGGGGGCGGCCAACATCTGTTGACCGCCCCCAACGTTAGAGGTTCATCATCACGCGCTCCTTATTTGAACTGCGCCCGTGAATACGAATAAGGCGCATCCTCGGGAGCAGTGGCACGCTGCTTATTTGGCTGGGCAACCATATCAAAGTTGATCTGCGCACCATCCAACAGCTGGCTGTGTGTCAGATAATTCTTCTGATAGTCCTTGCCGTCGACCGTAAGCCGGCCTACATAGAAGTTGTCCTTACTGTTGGCAGGAGCATCAATCGTCACCGTCTTGCCATTCTCCAGATGCAGGACTGCCTGCTTGAACAGCGGGGCACCGAGCACATACTGGTCCGTACCCGGACAGACGGGATAGAAGCCGAGGGCGGAGAAGACATACCAGGCGGAGGTCTGACCGTTGTCCTCATCACCGCAATAGCCGTCAGGCTGTGCATTGTACATACGATCCATCACCTGACGGAGCCAATACTGGGCCTTCCAGGGCTGGCCGGCATAGTCGTAGAGGTAGATCATGTGCTGGATGGGCTGGTTGCCGTGGGCATAGTTGCCCATGTTCATGATCTGCATCTCGCGGATCTCATGGATCACCTGACCATAATAGCTCTCGTCAAAGACAGGAGGAACGGAGAAGACGGAGTCGAGCATGTGGCAGAACATCTCACGCCCGCCCATCAGGTCGATCAGTCCCTGCGGATCGTGGAACACCGACCAGGTGTAATGCCAGCTGTTACCCTCCGTAAAGGCGTCACCCCACTTCAGCGGATTGAACGGACTCTGGAACGAGCCGTCCTGATTGCGGCCACGCATCAGCTTGTGTGTCTTGTCGAACAGGTTGCGATAGTTGAGGGCACGGCGGGCAAAAGGCTTCAGTTCCTTCTTCGACTTGCCCAGCTTCAGTCCGAGCTGATAGATGCACCAGTCATCGTAGGCATATTCCAGCGTACGGGCGGCACTCTCGTTGATCTTCACATCATAAGGCACATAGCCCAGCTTGTTGTAATACTCATAGCCGAGACGTCCCGTAGAGCTTACCGTGGGATGCACGCTATTGGCTCCGTGCACGACGGCTTTCCACAAGGTCTCGATGTCGTAGCCACGCAGACCTTTAAGGTAGGCATCGGCCACGACAGAAGCCGAGTTGTTGCCCACCATGCAGCCTCGGTGTCCGGGCGATGCCCATTCGGGCAGGAAGCCGCTCTCATTGTAGGCACACACCAAGCCGGCCTGTATCTTCTCGTTGACCGACGGATACAGGAGGTTGAGAAGCGGGAAGAGACACCGGAACGTGTCCCAGAAACCCGTATCGGTGAACATATATCCGGAAAGCACCTGTCCGTTGTAAGGACTGTAGTGCACCGGCTTGCCGTCCGCGCCTATCTCGTAGAAACTGCGGGGGAAGAGCACCGAGCGGTAGAGGCAGGAGTAGAACGTGCGCAGGTTGTCAAGATTGTCATCCTTCACCTCGATACGTCCGAGGACCTCGTTCCACCGCTGCCGTCCGGCTTGCTTCACCTCTTCGAAAGAGCGCTGCCCCAGTTCCTTCAGATTGGCCTCAGCCTGCTCTGGCGAGATGAATGAGGAAGCCACGCGCACGAGCACCTGCTCGCCGCGCCGGGTGGCAAAGCCAACGATGGCACCGGCATGGTCGGTCTTCACCTCCAGCTTAGACGTGTCTATCGTACTGTCGCTCACGGTGGCGGTATAGGTGAAAGGCTTAGAGAACTCCATGACAAAATAGTTCTTGAAATTCTCGGGCACGCCGCCGCTGTTCTTCGTCGTGTATCCCACTATCTTGTTCTCCGACGGTATCACCTTCATATAAGAGCCCTGGTCGAAGCCGTCGACCACCACATAGCTGTGCTCGCTGTCCGGGAAGGTGAAGCGGAAATAGGCTGCCCGCTCAGTCGGCGTGATCTCCGTCGTCACATCGTGATCGGCAAGATATACCTTATAATAATAAGGTGTGGCCGTCTCCGCCTTATGGGAGAACCAGCTGGCCCGCTTGTCCTCATCGAAGACCGGTGCTCCCGTCACGGGCATCAGGGCCACCTGCCCATAGTCGTTGATCCACGGTGAGGGCTGGTGTGTCTCCTTGAATCCGCGTATCCGGTCAGCATCATAGGTGTATGCCCATCCGTCACCCATCTTTCCCGTCTGGGGCGTCCAGAAATTCATGCCCCAAGGCAGGGCGATGGCAGGATAGGTGTTGCCTGTCGACAGCTTATAGCTGGAATGAGTACCGACGAGCGTACTGACATAGTCCACCGGATCAGTGGCTGCCCGCACCCCTGCCTGTACAAACACAAGAAGGGCACCGAACAGTAAGTTTCTAAGTTTAATCATAAATATAAATAAGTTGGTTGTGATTTCCCATTAATAGGTCCGGCAAGTGCCGGGTATTCGTATAGCGTACAGATCTTTCACAAATCTAATGTGATTATCTGAATCCTGCAAATTTTCAGGTTGTTTTTTCTTTTTGCCTCCGCCCTTACTGCCGGCGGACAGACGACAACGGCTCTACAGCCAGGTCTTAAACAAAATAATCCCCGGGACAAAGCCTCCTCCGACTTTATCCCGGGGATCGTCTATCGTTTCTCCCCGTAGGGGACACATCCCGTAAGATGCCGTGCCTTATTTCACGGTGATGAGATAATAGTTCTTCTTACCACGCTGCACGAGCAGGTACTTGCCGTCGATGAGATCCTCGGCCGTGATCGGCTGGTCGAAGGCGGCGAGCTTCTCCTTGTTCAGGCTGACGCCGTTGCCCTTCACCATCTTGCGCATCTCTCCCTTTGAGGGGAAGATCTGCCATCCGTCCTGACAGAACAGGTCGATGGCCTTACCGCCGAGCTGCTCCTTCGGCAGGTCGTAATGGGGCACGTCCTTGAACACATCGTTAAGCGTAGCCTCGTCGAGCTGTGCCAATTCGTCGCGCGTAGCCTTTCCGAAGAGGATGTTGCTGGCAGCGATGGCCATGTCGAGATCCTCCTTGGAGTGTACCATCGTGGTCACCTCCTCTGCCAGACGGCGCTGCAGCACGCGGCGGCCGGGATCCTGGCGATGCTCCTCGATGAGTCCCTCGATCGTCTCTCTGTCGAGGCTGGTGAAGATGCGGATATACTTCTCTGCGTCCTCGTCGCTCACGTTGAGCCAGAACTGATAGAAGGCGTAAGGAGTGGTGCGGTTGCGGTCGAGCCATACGTTGCCGCTCTCGGTCTTTCCGAACTTCTTGCCATCGGCCTTGGTGATGAGGGGACAGGTGAGACAGAATGCCTCAGCCTCCTGACCCAGCGTGCGGCGGATCAGCTCCGTACCCGTGGTCATATTGCCCCACTGGTCGTTACCACCCATCTGCAGGCGTACGCCCTGATGCTGATAGAGGTAAAGGAAGTCATAGCCCTGCAGCAGCTGATAGGTGAACTCGGTGAATGACAGACCGTCGCGTGCCTCACCATTCAGACGCTTCTGCACGCTATCCTTGGCCATCATATAGTTCACGGTGATGTGCTTACCCACCTCACGGGCGAAATCGAGGAAGGTGAAGTCCTTCATCCAGTCGTAGTTGTTCACCATCTCGGCCTTATTCGGCTCGTTGCCGTCGAAGTCCAGGAACTTCGACACTTGCTTCTTGATGGCCTCCTGGTTGTGGTAGAGCGTGTCGGCATCGAGCAGGTTGCGCTCCTGGCTCTTACCCGAGGGATCGCCGATCATACCCGTAGCACCACCGACAAGCAGGAACGGCTTGTGGCCACAGCGCTGGAAATGACGCAGCATCATGATGCCGCAGAGGTGACCGATATGGAGCGAGTCGGCCGTAGGATCGGTACCCAGATAAGCCGACGTCATATTCTTCATCAAATACTCTTCCGTGCCGGGCATGATCTGAGCCAACATGCCGCGCCACTTGAGCTCTTCTACAAAGTTCTTCATATTGTTTATTCTGTTTGTTGCTGATTGTACAGCCCTCTTATCGAAGAGGGGAAAGACGTGTCACCGGCACCATCGTCAGGGCACAGGGTCGTAGCCCGATCCGCCCCAGGGGTTGCAGCGCAGGATGCGCCAGATGGCCAGCAGCAGTCCTTTCACAGGTCCGTGCTTGATCAGAGCCTGACGGGCATACTCCGAGCACGTCGGCGTGAAGCGGCACGATGGTGGGGTATAGGGAGTGATGAACCGCTGGTAGAACAGGATGGGACGCAGCAGCAGCCACACGAGGACGCGTGAGAGCACGTGGAGAAGACGACGCATCGTCTTCATATCTCCTCCTTCTCGTCCGCCGGCTGTCCGGCCGGTACCTGTGCAGCCTTTTGCGTGCCTTCGCTCACCCGCTGGAGGATCTTCCTGACACGTTCCTCCACCATGTGGGCACTGGCCAGCTTGTCGCTGATCCAGATGAAGGCCACCGCCACCTGCCTGTCGCCCAGCAGTTGCTTGTTACGGCGGTAGGCCTCACGGACAAGGCGCTTCACCCTGTTGCGTTTCACCGCACGCTTGAACAGGCGCTTGGGCACACTGATGAGCATCTGTGAGCCTGCCTCTGTCGGCATATACACGGCACGAAGGGGATAGACGGTGACGGCGCGTGAGACGCCTCCGTTGAAGAGCGTCTCTATGAGCGCACGGCTGTGCATCCGCTCCTCCTTGCTCAAGCCTTGTGTGTGTATATCCGTCATGCCTGTATTGTTATATGTTGGATTACTCCTTGTTTTCTTTCTCGAGATACATCTTCAGTGCGCTGACCATCGACGGGCACTCCTTCGTAGGAGCCATCAGGTCGAGGCGCAGGTGGGCATCCTCCACAGCCTTGGCCGTAGCAGGGCCGAAGCATCCGATGCGCAGACCGTTCTGCTGGAAGTTAGGGAAGGCGTTCGTCAGATATTTCACACCTACCGGCGTAGAGAAGATCAGCATGTCGTAGTCGAAGTTCTTGATTTCCTCCTCAGAGAAGTCGGCCGACACCGTGCGGTACATCACCACCTCGGTGTGCTGGAGATGCTTGGCATCGAGGAGCTTCTTCACATCCTCGTTGTGTGCGGCGCTCATCGGCACGAGGTATTTCTCCTGCTTGTGCTTCACCATCTGAGGGATGAGGTCGTCAATCTTACCCGTCGTACCGAAGAACACCTTACGCTTGCGGTACTGCACATATTTCTGGATATAGAGGGAGATCGTCTCCGTCACGCAGAAATACTTCATATCCTCGGGTATCGTCAGACGCAACTCCTGGGCCAGCTTGAAGAAGTTGTCGATAGCGTGGCGTGAGGTGAATACAACAGCAGTGTGGCTGAGGATGCTCACTTTCTGCTGACGGAACTCTTTCGGAGTGAGGCCTTCCACACGGATAAAGGGGCGGAAGACAAGCTGTACGCCATACTGCTTCTCAATGTCGTAGTAAGGTGACTTCTCGCTGTTCGGTTTCGGCTGCGAAATCAGGATCTTCTTAATCATTATTGTTTTAAATATTTACTTTCAAATAACTCACAGTCAATGCCAACGAGCCCACCAAGGCACCCAGTGGCATCAGTTCAAGCGCACAAAAGTACAATATATTTTGCAGAAAACCGCCCTCTCGACTAAAAAAGATGATATAGGACTTATAAAAAGCGATGATTTTCATCACAATGATGAGGAGAAGGGCATAAATGCCAACGATTTCTATCGACAGATCGAAATATACCATCAGCATCGATGCAGGGAACAAAAGTAGTCCCAAGACCGACACGGTGAAGAGATTGAACTGCGCATATTGTATAATTTTCTTCTCATTGAAGAACACCCATTGCACTACTCCCTGCCCTACGAATTTCAGTGCGTAATAGAGCAGGAATATGCCGGTGAAGATGGCCATCACCTTGTAATTCTCAATGGCGAACGCCACATGGGCTACCGTCTGCATGAAAAAGAACGTGGTAAGTCCACCCAGCAGACAGGTCTGCAGCAGCAGGAAGAGCTGGAAACGCAACTCACCGCCCGTCTCGGTGATGACTCCGGAGAGATGTGCCGGTGCAAAGACACGCTTCAGCTGGCGCCACAACGTAGCACCCGACTTGGCTATGGCCAGGGTGGCAAAGATGAAGCAGCCAAGCAGCAAGCCCGTCACGACATTGTCGGAGGCGATGGTGTACGGCACAGGATCACCGGCCACGCCCAGACGATAGGTGGCATACTCTGGCCGATAGATCGAATCGGGCTGCACCATCGACCGCACATGGTACATCGGCGTATTGAGCGAGAACCGGCTCTCGTCCGGCTTCAGGCCACCCGGTGTGCGCATGGGGTTGGGACGGGCCGCCCAGTCGTATTCCGGCACCTTGATGTTGGCCCTCACGGCAGAGTCCTGCTGCTGTGGCGTAGCATCGTAGGGCAGCCAGCTGAGCACCTCCGACACGGAGGGTTGCCGGCCGGTATGATGCCAATGGGGAGCGGTCTGTACGGCCGCTCCCTCATTGCTTGCTGATATAGAGTCTTGTTGTATCATAGTTTGAATGCTTCGCGGATCTTATCCACGCAGTCGAGCTTCTCCCATGTGAAGAGCTCCACCGTCATCTCCTTCGTCTCATGATAGAGAGAGGTAAAGGTCTTCGTCACAGTCTGTGGCTGACGGCCCATGTGACCGTAAGAAGCCGTCTCGAAGTAGATGGGCTGGCGCAGCTTCAGATCGCGCTCGATGGCATAGGGCCGCAAGTCGAAGAGCGACTTCAGGCGATCGGCTATCTCACCGTCGGACAGATCGACATGCTTCGTGCCATAGGTGTTCACATAGACGCTCACCGGCTCAGCCTTACCGATGGCATAAGCCAGCTGCACCAGAATCTCGTCGGCCACACCGGCAGCCACCATATTCTTGGCAATGTGACGGGCTGCATAAGCGGCCGAACGGTCCACCTTCGAGGGGTCCTTACCCGAGAAGGCACCACCGCCGTGTGCTCCCTTGCCGCCATAGGTGTCGACAATGATCTTACGGCCCGTCAGACCGGTATCGCCATGAGGACCACCGATGACAAACTTGCCCGTGGGGTTCACAAAATACTTGATGTCATCATTGAACAGACGCAGCACCTTAGGACCGAGCTGGGCCTTGACACGGGGGATGAGGATATTGACTACATCCTCATGGATCTTCCGCTGCATGGCCTCATCATCGTCCTCGCCGTCGGCCTTCTTGATAAAAGGATCGTGCTGGGTAGACACCACGATGGTGTCGATGCGCTCGGGATGATTGTCGTCGCCATACTGCACCGTCACCTGGCTCTTCGCGTCGGGACGGAGATAGGTCATCACCTTACCCTCCTTACGGATATCGGCCAGCGTGCGCATGATGAGATGGGCCAGATCGAGCGACACGGGCATATAGTTCTCCGTCTCGTTGGTGGCATAGCCGAACATCATTCCCTGATCGCCGGCACCCTGATCTTCGGGCTTCTCACGCTTGACGCCCCGGTTGATGTCGGCACTCTGCTCATGGATGGCCGTGAGGATGCCACAGCTCTCTGCGTCAAACTGATACTCGGCCTTCGTATAGCCGATATGGGTGATGGCGCGGCGGGCCATCGTCTGCAAATCGATGTAAGCCTTGGAGCGCACCTCGCCCATGATCACCACCTGACCGGTAGTGACAAATGTCTCTACTGCCGTGTGCGCATCCTCATCATAGGCCAGAAACTGGTCAAGGATGGCGTCACTGATCTGGTCGGCCACCTTATCGGGATGACCTTCAGAAACTGATTCAGAAGTGAATAAATAACTCATTTTCCAATCGTAAAATTTGCGTGGAAAATGCCAATGGACCGTAAAACCTGGGGGATTTTGCGATTTTAGCATTTTTTAGTGTGGTTGCAAGCAGCCAAATTCTTCCACAGTTATTAAACGTAGTAATTATAAAATCGGCTGCAAAGTTACAACATATTTTGCGTATGGCAAAGAATTCACACTAACATTTTAGCACGTGCCACACAATTCTGCCGACCATCCCCTACCCTCCGGCCGGCCATCGGTCTCCCTCGTCCTCATTGACCTGTCGTAACACGTTGCGCTGAGACAAGGTGACGGACGGGACCGCCGTGGGAGAACGGAAGACACCGGACGGACCTATTAAGATAATACGGAACAATGAACAATTGGGGTAAACATCAGCCATTTACCTTATTATTGTCCAACGCTCTTCTGTGGACAACGGATCCGAAAACACCTTTGCAACCAGGTTGCAGCCACTTCTTCCTACCTTTGCACCAGCAAACAAAAAAAGATAACCATAATATTAAAAGTATATGGAAAAGACTAAGATCATACGCATTGTCATTGCCGCCGTGTTGCTGGCGGTTGCCTACATCGTAGAGCGCACATGCGCCCTGCCTGTATGGGGGCTGCTCATTGTATATCTGATTCCCTATCTCACTGCCGGCTACGACGTTCTAGCCGAGGCATGGGAGGGCATCCGCCATGGAGAGCCTTTCGATGAGGATCTGCTCATGGCTGTAGCCACTATCGGAGCCCTCTGCATCGGTTTCCTGCCAGGAGCCGAGCCACAGTTCCCCGAGGCCGTCTTCGTGATGCTCTTCTTCCAGGTGGGCGAGCTCTTCGAGGACTATGCCGAAGACCGGTCGCGCAAGTCGATCAGTGAGCTGATGGACATCCGCCCCGACACGGCACACCGCCTACGCGAGGACGGCACGGAAGAGACCGTCGCCCCTGCGGAGGTGAGTGTTGGCGAGAAGATCCTCATACGTCCCGGAGAGAAAGTGCCGATGGACGGCGAGATCCTCGATGGCTCATCGAGCCTCGACACCATGGCACTGACAGGCGAGAGCCTGCCGCGCGCCGTGAAGCCCGGCGACAACGTGATCTCCGGCTGTGTCAATCTCAGCGGCGTGCTGACAGTACGCGTGCAAAAGAGCTTTGGCGAGTCCACAGCTTCTAAGATCATTGACATGGTAGAGCGGGCGGGAGAGAACAAGAGCCGCAGCGAAGCCTTCATCACGCGCTTTGCCCACGTCTATACCCCCGTGGTCGTCATCACCGCCCTTGTGCTGGCATTCATTCCGCCCTTCTTCAGCGCACACTATGGCAGTGCCTTCACGGTGTGGCTCTATCGTGCCCTCACCTTCCTGGTGGTGAGCTGCCCCTGCGCCCTCGTCATCTCCGTACCTCTGAGCTTCTTCGGTGGCATCGGCGGAGCCTCCCGTCGCGGCATCCTCATCAAAGGCGGTAACTATATGGATGCGCTGGCGAAACTGCGTTGCGTCGTCTTCGACAAGACCGGCACGCTCACCCAAGGCAGCTTTGCCGTACAGGCCATCCACCCCACCCTCATAGACGAGCGTGAGCTCTTGCGACTGGCTGCCGGCGTGGAGCGTTTCTCCACCCATCCCGTGGCACAGGCGCTCTGCGCAGCCTGGAAGGAACGAATGAGCAAGGAGACTGATACGAACGACAGCAAGCAGGACGACTGGCAGGTGAGCCAGACAGAAGAACTGGCCGGACGGGGCATACGGGCCCTGATAGGCGGTCGGACGGTATGTGTGGGCAACGAAAGGCTGATGCAGGAGACTATCACCACACCGGCAGACCGTCAAGCTGCCGCCTCGCCCATCCCCGAATGTCCCGACTGCAAACGCAGCCACACAGGAGCTGCCGTAGTCCATGTGAGCATCGACGGCGAGTATGCCGGACACATCGTGATCGCCGACAGTCTGAAAGCCGACAGCAAGGAGGCCATCACCCTGCTCCGTAAGCAAGGTGTCGACCGGACGGTGATGCTGACAGGCGACCGCCAAAGCGTGGCTGCCCAGGTAGCTGCCGAGGTGGGCATCGACGAGTATCATGCCGAACTGTTACCCGCTGACAAGGTGAGTCGTGTGGAGGCTCTGCTGCAGGCAAAGCCGGCCGGCAGTACGCTGGCCTTCGTCGGCGACGGCATCAACGACGCTCCCGTACTGGCCCGTGCCGATGTAGGTATCGCCATGGGAGCTCTCGGCAGCGATGCTGCCATCGAGGCTGCCGACGTGGTGATCATGGACGACAAGCCCTCAAAGATCGCCAAGGCCATACAATTGGCACGCCGCACGGTGAGAAACGCACAGGAGAACGTGGTGTTTGCCATCATCGTAAAGATAGCCATCCTCATCCTTGCCGCCACCGGACTGGCCGGTATGTCCCTCGCCGTATTCGGTGATGTAGGCGTGATGGTGATCTGCGTGCTCAATGCCACACGAACCCTTAGAGCATAAGACAAGCAGGTGCAGGAACCCAAACACCCAGGTGCAAAGGCAAAGTCACCTGGGTGTAAGGGCCCTTGCACCTGGATGCCTTGCAACAGCCTCATCTCCGGAAACAAACTACAAATCTTGAAGGAGACTGCCAGCCGGAGCATCAGCCTCATAAAAGTCGGATGTACATATATCTTCTTGCCCGCTCACTCCTGGTCAAGACCTATCTCAGTAGTTCCTTCCCTATCATCATTAGAGAATGGACTCCCTATCCTACGATCTTTCCATCAAACAGGTGTATCGTCCTGTGAGCTATCTGCGCATCGTGCTCGTTATGCGTAACCATCACTATCGCCGTACCGTCCTGGTTCAACTCTGTCAGCAGGCGCATCACCTCGGCTCCATTCTTCGAATCAAGGTTACCCGTAGGCTCATCCGCCAATATCAGCTTGGGGCCGAACACCACGGCGCGGGCTATGGCCACTCTCTGTTGCTGACCGCCTGAGAGCTGATGGGGAAAGTGCTTTGCGCGGTGAGTTATGTTCATACGCTTCATCACCTCCTGCACCTTCTGTTTTCTTTCTGCCTTTCCAACCTTCAGATAAGTGAGAGGCAGCTCGATGTTTTCCTCCACGTTCAGCTCGTCAATGAGGTTGAAACTTTGGAACACAAAGCCTATCTGTCCCTTGCGTATGGCCGTGCGGTCTTTCTCCTTCAGTTGCGACACCTCGTGTCCGTCCAGCCAGTATTGTCCCGAAGTGGGGTTGTCCAGCAGTCCGAGGATGTTCAGCAGCGTAGACTTGCCGCATCCCGAAGGTCCCATTATTGCCACAAACTCTCCGTCATCCACGCTAAACGTCACGTTGTCAAGTGCGATAGTCTCCACCTCTTCCGTGCGGAACGACTTGCTCAGATTTTCTACTTTAATCATATCTAATTTGCTTTTACTATAATTTTGTCTTATGGCTTTTCATTATATGCTCTCTGACAGTTTTCTGGGTAAGTTTCGCCATAACATTTTTACTCCTGTCTGATGTTCTTCACAGGGTTCTCATTGCTCGCCCTCCAACTCTGCACGGCTACGACTGCCAGGCTGATCAGCATGACGATTACCCCTGCCACCACAATCCATGGCCACCATACGATGCGGTAGCTGTATTGCTCAATCCATTTTGACATGAAATACACCACTATCGGCACGGCGATGACGAAGGCAATGCCCACGTAAAGCATAAACGTGCGTATCAGTCTGACGCGAATCTGATTGCTCGTAGAGCCGAACACCTTGCGCACGGCAATCTCTCGTGCGCGCTGCTGTATGAAATATGTTGACATGGCTATAAGTCCGAGCAGCGAGATTATGATGGCGATGACGGCGAAGAGCGACACGATTTTGGTTGTGCGTAGCTCCTGCTTGAAGCGTGCCTGCACAAACTTGTCTACAAACGGCGAACTGGACTCATCGATGTCTTCGTGGAACACTTCCTTATACACATCCTTTATCTTGGCGTATGCCTCCACAGGGTCGCCGCTGACGAGTATGGATATGTTCCACGGCTCCTGGATGTTGTTGCACACCTGTACGAGCAGAGGGTGCTGCTCTTCAAGTATGTTGCGTATGCGTAATTCGTTGAGTATGCCACCGAACTGAGCATTCTTGCAGAAATAGCCAAACCTTATCTGTTCGTAACGGCTGCTCAGGTGTCTGTCGGTAGGGCTCATCTGCAATGCCTTCATAGCCATATCGTTAAGATATACAATGCTGTCGCCTTTGGCGTGCAGATCATTTTTCAGCGTAAGGCCGTATATCTTCATCATTTCGGGTGTGCCGCTGATGAACTGGAACGACCATTCGCGTTTCTCTCCGTCAAACGTTACTGTGTTGTTGTTGCCGCCGGTAGCCGGAGTTCCGCATGACGGAGCCACTGCCTTGACGAACGGCAACGAGCGCAGACGGTTTTCAAATTCACCAGAATGCCGACTGGAATAATCATCAGAATATTCTATACATATAACGTTCTCTGTATTGAAGCCCAGCGGTGCCTTTGTCAGATGCAACATCTGCATCGACATAATCATGGCGCATGCCAGCATAATTATGGTTATTATGTTCTGTACCGTTATGAAAATGCGTGAGAATATCATCTTGGTATGCGTACGAAATGTGCCGCGCACCACCTCGATAGGCTTCACACGTGACAGTATTGTGGCCGGAAATACACCGGAGGCAAGGCTTACCAGCAGGATGAAAGCCACCATAATGCCGACTGCAAGCGGACGTGCAAGCAGGCTGAGGTCAAGCTTTGTGTCAAGCAGTTGGCTTGCGTATGGCGCACATACACAGGTAAACACAACGGCTATGAACAGAGAGATGATGCACATCACCAATGATTCGCTGAACATACTTACGCCGACAGCACCCCTGGTACAGCCGAAAAGACGGCGGGTGGCCATTTCGCGTGCCCTATATCCACTCTGTGCCACGGTCAGATTGATGTAGTTCATAATGGAGAAGAGAAGTATCGCAATGCCGACAGCAAATAGTATCTTTACCAGCGTGAGATTGCCCGTCTGCATAAGAAAGGCATCCAAACCTGAAAAATACAACTTATCGAGGCGTGTAATAATAGGATGATGGCCTTCCCAGAACGTCTGGAAGTAGGCGTCTACGTCTTTTTGCTTTGCGGTGAAGTCGCAGCCCTCACGCACCTGTACGAATGATGCCGCGCCAGTTACGTTGACCATATTAGGAAAATACTCGTCCTTGTTGGCTATATTGGTGGTGTATGAGAAGTCGATGACGCCCTGTATGTCCTTGTCGATGAAAGTGTTGTCGAAGTCTTTAACCACACCCGTAATGCGGAAATGATTGTTTTCGGCTGTTGTCAGGGTGCGGCCTATGACCGTAGTATTGCCGAACAGGCGGCGTGCGGCACTCTCCGTCAAAACGATGTTACCCTTCTGTTTGAGGCTGTTGGCGCGGTTGCCCTGCAGGAAAGGGAAGTCGAACATCGAGAAGAATGTCGAGTCAGCCTCGAGAACAGATAGATTGACAAAGTTGCCATTATCCTTCAGTTTCAGACTTCCTGCCGTGAAACCGCACGTCTGTTCTATTTCAGGATATTGTGAGCGCAGGTATCTCAACACAGCGTGGTGACAGTTAGCAGTTCTCCATGCGCCGTCGTCCATATTAAGACCTATGCTGTAAATACGCTTAGCCTTACTGTGCTGGTGGTTGATGCTAAACTCCTGCCACGTGTACAGTCCGATGATGATGACAAATGTCAGGCTGACCGCCAGTCCGAACACATTTACGGCCGTATAAGTCTTGTTCCTCGAGAGAAACGTAAAATAACTTTTAAAGTTGAAGTTTCCCATATTTTATATCATTATTTGTTTCGTTTTTCATTTGCCTTCCAGCTCTCTTACCGACTTTCAGACGCATCCGCTTTCCTATTCATAATTATTTTATGATCAATCTATTACGCATAGTGTTGCAAAAGACTATCTTTATTCTCTAGATATCTTCTTACAGCCTGGGAGACTATGTCTGGCAGTGCGGAAGGCCACCTTTGATAGTGTGCCTCCGTAGCTTTTGGCATATTAAATCCATTCATGATGCCTTTGCGGTGTAATATTACTATTCGAGTACGAGTATGTCATTATCCTTATACCCCTCATATCCGCTGACGATAACCTTCTCGCCAGGTTCCAGACCCTCAAGTACCTCATAATACTGCGGATTCTGCCGTCCTATGCGTATCTTGCGTCTGTAGGCCTTGCGTCCGTCCTTATCGAGCACAAATATCCACGTACCTCCTGTCACGCTGTAAAACGTGCCTTTCGGTATGATTATTGCTTTTTTCGACTCGCCCAGCTGCAGGTCTACATAGTATGTCTGTCCCGTCCGTATGTTCTTCGGGCGGGCACCACTGAAGGTGAAGTCAATCTTAAAGCGACCTTCACGCACCTCAGGATACACCTTGCGCACGGTCAGACGGTATGTCCTGCCGTTCTGCTCGAATGTGGCCGACAATCCGGCATGCACACGATCGATGTAATGCTCGTCCACCTGTGCCTCCACCTTATAGTCGCTCAGATCGTTAATGACGCCTATCTTCTGTCCCGGCGATATGCTCTGCCCGAGTTCAACGTCCAACAGACCAATCTCGCCGTCAATGGTCGAGCGTACGTTCAGCCTTGCCTTGCGCTCACGCACCAGCTCAACGTTCTTACGCATCGACGCCAAGTCAGAGCCCATCTGTTCCACCTGCGAACGGTTAAGCTCGCTGGTCTTTCTCAATCGCTGCCTTATCAGTTTCTCTTTCTGCACAGCCAACTCATATTCCTCCTTGGCCTTCAGATAGTCCTCGCGCGAGTTAAGCTCCTCTTTCTGCAGTGCCTCCTGATGGTTGTAAGCCCTATGCTTGGTCCTGACATCCATACTCAGCTGCAGTGCCTCATTGCTGTTGTTCAGCTTGTCCTGCTCCATCGACAGACGCGTGCTGCGCAGCATGTTCTGCTTCTCGGCCAGTTCGCTCTCGGCATTGAGTATCTCAAGGTCGAGGTTAGAATTGCTCAGGCGTATTATCACATCGCCCTTGCTCACGTGAGCACCTTCGTCCTTCACCTTTGCCAGTACCACGCCGCCCTCTTCAGATGAAATCTGCACCACTTGTATGGGCACCACGCTACCGTCGACGCTTACATAGTCGTCAAACTGTGCGTTGCTCACCCGCGCTATGCTCAGCCCACGACGGTCGACGCGCAGCGTCGATGTGAAGTTTGTCATGGCCAGCCATATCAACAGTCCTATCATAAGCGTGCCTCCGCCCGCCCATAGCCAATATTTCCTTGGCAGTAAATATTTCTTCTGTTTCAGTTGAATATCCATAATGGTTCATTATTTATATAATATCTCACAAGTCTTTCCCTAATGGCGAGCAGCATCTTCAACTGCAATAGTTTTATGCTGCTTTCAAGATAAGTCTGCGCTGACTCGTGTATGTCGAAAGTAGAGAGCATACCCTCCTCATATTTGCGGTAAGACAGGTGGTAGGCCAGCGAGTCGGCCGCCACCTTCTCCCGCATCTGCCTCACTTCCTTCTGATAACCCTCATAGTCGATAACGGCCTGCAAGGCGGCATCGTTCAGCTTACGCCTTGCATCCTGTGCGTTGAGCCTTGCCAACATATAATCCGCCTTGGCACGCTTTACCGAGCGCCATGTAGAAGGAGAGAAGAGGGGGATGGATAAGGTCAGGGACACATACTCACCGAGATTATTACGGAATTGTGAACCGAACGGTATTCTGTCCTGACGTTGAGAGAGATTTGTGTAGTAGGTGGTTGATATGCCGGCATACAACGACAGCTGCGGCAACATATCGGCGCGTCTTATCTTCCATTCGAGCCTTGCCTTCTCGACATTGGCATCGGCTATTACTATTTCGGGCTTGTTGTCCAGTTCCATGCTGTCTACGGGCAGACTCAAGGGCAGCCGGTCTGCAAGGGTGGCAATGGAGCAGTCGGGACGGAGCGAGTCGGCTGAGGGATAGTTCATGGACGTCTTCAACGAGAGCAGGGCGGTACGTGCCAGATTCTTTTGATGTAGCAGGTTGTAATCGTCCTCTGCCACCTGACTCTCCATCTGCACCACGTCCGGACGGCTCTTCTCACCCAGTTCGTATAGCCTGCGTGTCTTTGCCAGCAGCGCCTTCGAGTCGGCCAGTTTTCTTTCAGTCAGTTCTATGGACTTTATGGCATATACGGCATCGACGAACTTCTGCATCACATCCATGGCCTTGTCGTCCTGTGCCTTCTGCAACGCCGTAGCGGATGCGTTCTTGCTTATACGCGCCTTGCGGAATGCGTTCCATGTATGTCCCCAGTCCACGACCGGCAACAATGCACTTAGCTGATATCCATTGTTAAATGTCGTAACATTGTTATACGTGTTAGTTTCCGGGTCGATGTTTCGTCCCCAGTTGTACTGTCCGCCCACTTGAGCCGATACGCTGGGCAGGAAATCAAGCAGTGAGGCCCGGTATTCGGTCAGAGCCTGCTTCTGCTCTATGCACTCACGGCCCACTTCAGTAGCATGCGCTATGGCATAGCCGACACAACGGTCCAGCGACCATTCCTGTTGCGCGCAGGCAACTGTAGGGGCTGTAAGAATGAGAGTAATTATTGCTATCTTCGTATTCATACACAAAAACAAAGGCCAGAACCGTGCCAAAATACTTATGTTACAGTGTATCAGCAAGATACGTTCATTTCTCATTTTGATAGATGTCCAAGAAATAGACACTGTTGCACAAAATTTGGACAATCGGGATGAACAAGGCTGCAAAATCCGTCCATACAGACCGTCTAATACCTGTTCGCCGTACCATACGCTGTAGGGACATAGATGTAATGGCACTTACAGGTACTATCTTCGATCACTATTTATGATTATCAGAAGATTATGTGTCTAAAAACTTTACATACCCTTGTTTTTGTCGGACATACCGATTATCTTTGCACGTAAATGAGACAGGGTACCATACTTATCGTAGATGACAACCGCAACATTCTTACCACCGTTAAGATGCTGCTCGAAAACACGTTTGAGCATATTGTCGCCATTGCAAATCCTAACAATATTCCTTCACACCTGCGTGAAGACAAGCCCGACGTGGTGCTGCTCGACATGAACTTTCAGAGCCGTATCAACACCGGGAACGAGGGCCTTTACTGGCTGGCGCAGATAAAGCAAATGAGGCCTCAGACCCAGGTGGTACTGTTTACGGCTTACGCCGACATTGAGCTGGCCGTAAACGGAATAAAGGCCGGTGCCACTGACTTTATCGTCAAGCCGTTTGACAACGACAAGCTGATAGCCACGCTTAAAGAGGCATGCCGCAGAAGCATAGGAAAGTCTAACGGCGGTAAGGGAGAGAGCGGCATGTACTGGGGTGTGGCTCCGTGCATGCAGGAGCTCAGGAACATGGTTACCAAGGTGGCAGCTACCGATGCCAACATACTGATAACGGGCGAGAACGGTACGGGAAAGGAAGTGCTGACCAACGAGATTCACCGTCTGTCGAACAGGAACGGCAAGAGTCTGGTGACGATAGACATGGGGGCGGTGAGCGAGACGTTGTTTGAGAGTGAGCTATTCGGCCATGTCAAAGGAGCGTTCACCGATGCCAAGACCGACAAGACCGGCAAATTTGAGCTGGCTGAGGGCGGCACGCTGTTCCTCGATGAGATCGGTAACCTGAGCTATGCCTTACAGGCCAAGCTGCTAACGGCACTGCAGCGCCGCAGCATCGTGCGCGTGGGTGGAAGTAGCCCCATACCCATTGACGTAAGACTGATATGCGCCACCAACCGCGACTTGCGCGAGATGGTGGCCAAGGGTGAGTTTCGCGAGGACTTGCTCTACCGCATCAATACGATCCACCTGCACCTGCCCGCACTGCGGGAGCGCCGCGAGGACATACCCGCACTGGCACACCTGTTTCTCGACAGATATGCGTCGATGTACAACAAGCCATCCATGGAACTTACTCCGGCTGCCGAACAGAAGATTAAAGGCATGCCGTGGTATGGCAACATACGCGAGTTGCAGCACTCGATAGAGAAGGCTGTAATATTGAGCGACGGAAACACCATCGACGAACAGGACATAAGTGGTAATATGTCAGTGGCAGAAAAACCCATGGACGGTGTGCAGACCATAAGCGAGATGGAGAGACGACTGATAGAAAAGACCATTCGCGAGTGTGACGATAACCTGTCGCAGGTGGCATCGAGGCTTGGCGTATCGCGTCAGACATTGTATAACAAAATAAAGAAGTATGGACTTTGAAGTTGTTTCCCTGCTCATCATTGCCGTCATTGCGGTGGCAGGCTGTCTGTATTTCCGGCGGCGCTACAAGTCAACCGTGGACAAGGTGACCTTCCTTTTCAATGCCATCGACAACGGCGACTATAACTTCCGCTTTGCCGAAGATGGCAAGGCTGCCGGCGAAAAGGGTCTTAACAAGTCACTGAACAAAGTGAAGGACATACTGACACACGCACGCGACGAACAGATGGAGCGTGAGAAATACTTCGAACTTATACTTGACTCTGTCGATACGGGCATTATCGTGGTTGAGGACGAGCGCGGGGTGGTGCTACGCTATAACCACGCGGCACAGAAGCTCCTGCAACGTGAGATGATCACGCACGTTGACCAGATAAAGGAGAGCCTGAAGAACTTCTCGTCACGCGAGACCAACACTGTCCTGAAAGGCCGCCGTGTGAGGATCGTTGCATTCAGCGACATCAAGGGCGAGCTTGCCAATCAGGAGACTGACTCATGGGTGAAGCTCATCCGCGTGCTTACGCATGAGATAATGAATACGGTCACGCCTATCGTGTCATTGAGTGACACGCTGCTGCGCCATTCTGAAGGTGAGCAGCACGAAGGACTGTCGGTGATCCACCACACGAGTAAGGAGCTCGTTAAGTTCGTCGAGAATTACCGTCGATTCACCCATGTTCCCACCCCACAGCCCACGCTCTTCTATGTCAAGCCGTTTCTTGAGCGTATGACAAGCCTTGCCCGTCAACGTATGAAAGACGGCTGTGAGGTCGAGACTGACATCCGACCCAAGGATCTAATAGTGTATGCCGACGAGGGACTTATAAGCAGGGTGGTGACTAATCTGCTTAAAAATGCCGCCGAGGCCGTGCCTGCCGGAGGACATATATGGCTGAAGGCATACACCGGCGAGAACGACACAGTGGTGATAGATGTCATCAACAATGGTCCGATGATACCCGATGACATCGCCACTCACATATTTGTGCCTTTCTTCACGACAAAGAAGGACGGCAGCGGAATTGGTCTTTCAATATCCCGACAGATCATGCGCGTAAGCAATGGCTTCATCTCTCTCATTACCGATAGAGCCAACCATCTGACAACCTTCAGACTTATCTTCAATTAATGAGACTTATCATCCATAGCATAGTTTAAAGAGGCTCTAGTTAATTATACCGTTGCAAACTTGACATTATAATTGTTCATGGAAAGTCTAAGCAGTTCGTCGGACTGGTCATAACAGAACTTCAGTACAGTCTCTTTCACCTTAAACCAGTTGAGATAATCCTGCATGTACTTCGTGGCTACGCCCCAAAATGTTCCGTTAATCCATTTCTTGAGCCTGTTATGCAGGGAATTGACATGTTGTATATGGAAAAATCCCCTCTTGACGTGCCGGCCAAGGTCTGCCCTGATTACGACATGTTCAATATGGTTGTCCATTGCATATCCCTTGTAGCTGACGTGTCCGTCCGAACACAGCACCGTCCCCTTGGGCAGCGGAGTGTGCAGGCTTTCAGTGATTTCCGCCTTTGTCAGCCGTCCATATCCGCAAAACGTCATATTAAGGTCGTTTTTCCTGTCCGCCGTCACGATGACGGTCGCCTTGTCCGTGGATATGCCCTTGCCTTTTACCTCTCCGCCACGCTTGCGAGGCTTGCGTTTCAGATGTCGGCAGCCTTTGTCGGACTTGTCAAAGAACGTCTCGTCGCTTTCAGTTATTCCGGAGAACGAGACGCCTTCATACTGTTTCAGGGAACGCAATATCTTGTGCCGCCAGTCAAAGGCCGTCTTCTTGTTGATATGCAAGGCGGCGGAAATCCTGTCAAGCGACTTCTGTTCGGACATCAGGCGCATGTATGCCTTCATAAGACATTTCTTGGGCAGTTTCTGTTGCCACGTGCCGATATATTCGGTAAACGTCTTGCCGCAGTCCTTGCACTTAAAGCGTTGCGTTCCCTGGTCCTTGCCGAAACGGTAGTAACGTGTGCCGCCGCAATGAGGGCAGCAACCCTGCTTTTCCAACAAGGCTGACAAGCGCGAGCTTTCCGGTACTGTCGCTTCACACTGTTTGTTAGGGCTCAACGCCTGTACCAAAGATTGCCGTTCCGTCTCTGATAAAGACTGTGCGACTGACAATATTTCATTATAAGTCATGATTGCCTCCGCTTTAAAATGGACATGCCATTAATATGCCACTTTACAACGTATTGTTAAACTAGAGCCTTACCTTGCTACAACTTGTTGATTTTCAGCGTCTTGCAAGACTATAAGAAAGCCGGGCAACAAAGAGGCCCGCCGGTGCCGCCTACTGCCTGAAAATCGGGCGGACAGTCACTGCGAAGGGGCCTGCAGCGGACCCGCGGGCTTCTGTGCCCGGGATTTTTGACTGTAAAGAAAAATAGGATAAATTTCAAGGAATCGTCCACTTCGGACAGGTCACGCCCTGCATCTCCACGCCCCTTCTCCTGCCTCAGAAGAAAGGAAGGGCCGCCCGACGTTCTGGTTCAGCATGTCGACAGGTTGCTGAATATAATGAAGAGCTGTCATTCGTCTTTTTAATCATAAGATCTGCAAGCTTATTAACCTAAAGACAAGAAAACTTGCTGACTCATCAAAGACTTTTATGGATTAAATTATTGAATACCAATGGATAATGATGCCTTTAAAGGGGCGACGAACTAGAGTAGGTCGGTTGTTGCGACGTACTATGGTAGAGCCGGATAGGATGGCGTCTCTATAATTCCGTAGGAATTATAGAGATGATAATCAATTTCTTATGAATGTATGATGTATTGTGCCAGTCCTTAAGATAAAGGGCCTCTGCTTCAATGGATGTAGCAGAGGCCTTTCAGATGTCGATCATTACTTTATTTGCTAGCCTTTCACCCTACGGCCGTCTTTATCACATCGACAAGGATGGGCTTCATGCCGCCTACGAAACATTCTACGGCAATGACCATCAGCAGCAGGCCCATGAGGCGCATCATGACATTGTTGCCCGTATCACCGAGCACCCTGACCAATTTGGTTGAGGCACGGAGAATGAAATAGGTGATGATATAGATGAGGGCTATTGAGCCGATCAATATGCTTTTCCTGGTGAAGGTATGGGCGTCGCTCATCAGCACGATGGTATTGGCAATGGCTCCCGGACCGCAAATCATGGGGATGCCCAGTGGGGTTATGGAGATGTCATTGGCATAGTCTTTCACCTCATTGGGGTTGATCTTGGCATGCGTGTAACGTGCCTGCAGCATGTCATAGCCGATCTTAAAGATGATGATGCCGCCGGCAATGCGGAATCCGTTGGTGGATATGCCGAAGAACATGAAGATGAACTGTCCGGCAAAGGTGAATACGATGAGGATAATAAACGCCGTGATGGTAGCTCGTTTGACGATGGACTGGCGTTGCTCTTCGCTCATGCCTTGTGTCATCGTGAGGAACACAGGCATGGTGCCAAGTGGATTGGCAAGTGTGAAGATGGAGGTGAGGCATAACAAGGCGTATGGCAATAATGTTTCCACGGCTTTAAAATTAAATTGTTCCTGCAAATATATAAATAATTTAGGAAAAGCGAGATGGTATAGGGCAAAAAATGGGCATCTGTCCGTGAATTACTTATATGATTAAAGACGGGTGACCTTTTAACGGATAATTTGGAGGTTTATCGGATATCTCAAGTTAAAAGTGGTTTATATAATAAAAAGTGGTTTATATAATAATAGGTATAACTGATGCTCAATATGGACGTATGTCGGGGGAGGGCGTGCGTAGATAGGGTATTATGATGGTGGGCAGAAAGGATCGTGTGCAGTAGTTAGTAGTCCGGGACGAGAGCCTCCAAAGTTTGTCAGGAAGTGTTGCCGGATGCCCTGCATTAGGGAATCCCCTATGTATTTTAGGCTATTTTCCTTTGGTATATCACGATTTTTTATTTTCTTTGCACTAGTGAAATCAATAAAACTCTGAAAATTATGGATATGAGGATGATAAAAAGACTGGCTCTGTCGGCTTTGGCCGTAGCAGCCTTTGCCCTGCCTTCTGAGGCACAGAGCTATACGCATAGCCGTTATTACAATGAACGTACCGGACGGCTGGACTATTCTTATAGCCGCTATGGCCGCGGAATAGGGACGGGTGATACTTATTATGGCTTCCGTATTGGTCCGGCATTCTCGACTGTCAAGTCGGACGATCCGACGCTCAACGGCAGCGACTCGCAGACAGGACTCACCGTGGGAGCTGTTGTCGGCATTCCCCTTTCGGATGATATTCCGCTCTATATCGAGCCCGGACTGTTCTATACCGAGAAAGGTGGTAAGAAGAATATCTTCAGCGAGGAAGGCGAAAAGAAAAAGATGACCTATGATCTCAACTATCTTGAGGTGCCCATCGTGCTGAAGTATATCTACAGCATTGATGATCACTTCTCCATACAGCCGCAGTTTGGTGGATATCTGGCCTGTGGCGTGGGTGGCAAGATGAAGAACTATGATAAGCGTGAGGCTTTCAGCTCGTTCTCCGAGGATGCCTTCCAGCGTTTCGACGGTGGTCTGCGTGTCGGTTGTGGCGTGGCTTACGATCTGTTCTATTTTGATATAACTTACGATATCGGTCTGTCGAATATCTGTCACGACACGTTTGATGTGTCCCACAACGGATGTCTGTCGCTCAACTTCGGCGTGAATTTCTAACATCCGATACGATCGTTAGTCCAGAATCAAGACCGGATTGTGATTCAACTACAATTGTTATCAGCGATGCCTGTCCATAGGTTTAGCTGATAACAATTTTGTTTTTACGGCAAGGTGAAGGAGAATGGGTCGCCTGCAGCTCTCTTTTTGCACCTATTTATCTTTGTATTTAAACGGAAAACCATAAATAACGTCATATAATTAATAAAATCCCTATGTTATGAGAAAGACATTATTGATAACCATTATTGCAGCGTTCATGGGCTCGGGTCTGGTGTCATGTGTCACGTCCCGTCCGCACCATGGGCCACGCTGGGAGAATCCAAGACACCCCAGACCACCAAAGAAGAAAAAGCCGAAGAAAAAAAAGCCGAAACCTCCTGTTCCTCCCAAGGACGATCATCGGACTTTCCACGACTGGCATTAGTTAGCATTATTAATATGGAAAGAGACAGACCGCTATGCAGTAGCATTCCGGTCTGTCTCTTTTATGTTGTCCGATATATGTATTGTAGCCTTCCGTTTACAGGTAATACGGAAATGAGGAGGAAATATATGCAATTCCTCGGACTTGTCGTGCCTGATCGGGGATAAAGTTTATGGCGCGGACAGAATAGTCTGCCCGCGCCATATATCAGTCTTTCCAGATGGGATGGATTCCAGGTGAACTGTTCCCGTTAACATTCACGCCACAGTCATCGTCGCTCCATCCGCCGACGTTAGCCGATCCTGCAAGCAGGTGCTCACAACTGGTCATGTGTACAACGGTCACCTCTGGTGTTACATATATTTGCTTTTTCATATCGGGAAAAGTAGGCTACATTGCATATAGTTTAGGCGTATGAGTGCATTCCTCCAAGAAAATAGTTAACTCCAAAATAAGTCATGAGTAACGTGAGAAAGGCCCCAGTAATAAATAAATGGTAGCCTATAGGGCGTTTTAGAAATGGTAAGGTGTTGTCATGGAGTGCAATGGCATAGACCATCAATGTTATGAGTCCCCATACCTCTTTGGCATCCCAGTTCCAATAAGAGCCCCATGACACATTAGCCCATACGGCACCTATAAATATGCCTATGGCGAGCATGACAACGGCAGGGTAAAGCATCAGGCGTGACAACAGCGCCAACGATTCTATACGGATATTTCCGACGGAATGAAGTCTGCCATATATAAGGTATGTGCTAATGGCCGTTATACCGCAAAGAAAAGTCAACGAGAGAAGAGCAAACGACATCATGATGACCGATACGTGGATACCAAGTAGTGGCGAAGCAAGCACAGGCATGACATGAGTTATGTGGGGATCCATTTGGCTTATGTGTGACACAAGTAGGAAAAATCCCGACATCAGAAGACTGAAAGGTATGGCTATGCGGAAACGGCTGTAAAGGATAAGTCCGAAAAGCATTATAAACCATGCCATTACGAGCATTGTTTCGTATCCGTTGGCCATAGGAATACGGCCACTAGCTATCCAGCGCAGAATTAGACATACAGTTAGTCCCAAGAACGACAGCAGTGAAACAACAACGGGCATAGCGTGCTGTATCTTGTATGGCTTCTGTATGGGGTGTGTATTTATCCATTGATATAATGGCCGGATGGCGGTGAAGATAAGTATCAGCAGTCCCATCAGTAGATTGGCCATAGAGAGCACAGTGATAAAAGGAATGGAATTATAGATGCGTTCTGATTGGGTTTGTATGGTTGATGGCAGCGATGAGCCGGCATTCTGCAACTGATATATTTGCATTTTGTCAACGATGTGATCTATGGCAGGGTAGTTTCCGGTCTTTACGTTGGTATATATTAGTGAGAATATATTTTGTATATATGCGCGTCGTGCAGTCCCTACTATGCTGTCAGTCAATGCATCAGTGGGTGCATACCATACCGTCTTGCTGTGAGTGGTAATGGGAAATATTTTTAATAGGGTGCCACGTCGAAGGTTCATTACCATCATCAGGCGATCGTCGAGATCGGCAGCCTGTTTGTGGAATGCATCGGCACTTCCTTGATAGTATTCCTGTATATATGGGCCGAGAATATATCCGCCCATGTCACGATTGAAAAAAGTGTTGATCGAGCAGTAGCGAGGTAGTTGCAGACAGTCGCTTAAAGGACCTTCTTTCACTTTGAAGATTGGCTCTCCACACCATTCGTCTCCCCAAAAGATGAATCCGGTAAGTACTTGCTCGGCAGTGTAGCCTTTGTAACTGTCATGTCCATATAGCTTTCTGGTGAAGTCGATGGCTAGGGTTTGAAGTGGACATATGCGGTTGTCGTACATCACGTATAGTTGTCCAATCTTTTCAGCTGTATGCTCTGGTAGTACATAGGCCGCTTGGGCACCTATGTTGGTGCTGACGGTCATAATCAGTATGAGAGCTCCTCTTTTGAGTAGTGGGCTACGTAATAGACGTCGATAGGATGCATGGGGATCGGCAAGCACCCAAATTAGTGATATCAGTAGCAGAGCATATCCGGCATAGGTCAGTGGAATGCCGTAGGGATCGCTGTTTATGGTAAGTATGCTGCCGGCCATGTCACGGTCGTAAGACGTTTGGCAGAAACGCACTGAACGATAAGAGCAGATATTGTTCATCGACACTTCGTGATGAGTTTCTTGTCCATTATCGATGATGGTGAGGTAGGACACATAGTCGGCCTCTGCAGCAGTGCCAGTATGATATTTGATGTCAAACCGGTCAAGTCTTAAAGTAAAAGGTAATGTCCGCTCATGGCTTCCATGCTGTTGGTCGTCTGTGGTGAATGTATTGACGGCTTCTCCACATCGCAGATGTATGGTACCATGAATGGCTGATAAGTGGGTGGTTAGAGCGCCGGTAAGAATGAGTAGCAAAGCGCCATGAAGCATAAGGATAGAGAGTCGGCGCAGACGTCGTCTGACGATGTAGGCGATACTTGTCGTGGCTAACAGGATCCATAGTGCTGTAAACCATGGTGAGCCGTAGATGATGGTATGGGTGATTTCGGAACCGCAACTTTTTTCGATAAATGTAGCAGTACCCATACACATCACGACAAGTATATATAATGTGAAAAGGATTTTACGTAGCATCAGATTAAAAATCTTGTTCTTGGAATAAATTATTTGTTATTATATGGAGAGTTATATGGAAATTGCGGGAGACGTTTTTTCATATATGGAAATACGATCTCCCGCAACATTTTTGACCCTCCGTTAGTTCAGAAGTAGTATACGGTGTTATATGGGTGTACGGAACAATGTCAGATAGATTGTAGGAACTTTACTACGGCATCACGGTCGGCTTTGGGCAGTTCATAGAATTTCTTCGCCGACCAGTAGGCATCGCTTTCTTTACTGTAGGCGTGCCACATGATGGCCTCCACCTCATTGCGGGCACGGCAGTCGTGTAGCCGGTCTTGTGCTCCGGTATTGATAAGTGACAGGCCACGGCCCCATAATGGAGTGGTGCGGCACCAAGAGTTGTGGATGTCATTGATCATGTATAGCCGGTGCTGTATGAAATCGGAGTAGGGAAAGATTTTCTGGTGAGGATATTTAGGTAGTGGTTTACCTTTTATCACATCAGGGGTCCAGTAGTTGTCGTCACCTGTCGTCCAAGATGGACGGTGACAGCTGGCACAGCCCATCTGCATGAATAGTTCCTTACCACGTTGTACATCTGCATCGTTTAAATTTCGGGCACGTGGAATGGCTAGTCCTCGATGCCATACCATAAAGGCATAAAAGTTGTCCGTGGACATTTCCGCATCAAACTTATGCCACGTATTATCAAACTGGTTAGTCGACGGATCGAGCAGGTTTCTCACGGCATCAGCAATGCCGTTATCAGTGCCGTCGGCATAGTAAGGTGATGAGGGATTGCTCTTGATGGAGTTGATTACCTCTTTATTGGAGGCCATAGCTTCTGCCCATGCCTTGGTAGTGTAAAGATTAGGACGGTCGGGACGCGAAACGTTGGTAATGTTCCAGATGGCATTGGCACCGGGACCATCCTGCAATGAAGCACGTGTGAGGGCATAGGTGAATCGTTTGACCATACCTTGTACAGGTGTTCCGTCTGCTAGTGCGCCGGGCGAGGTCCACGAAGAATAGAATGCTGATGATGCCCAGTCGTTGGCGCCCTTGTCCCACATGGCCGGATTGAGACTGGCTCCTGCCGCTGCTTCTGTGGCATACTGCTTCTTGAGCGAGTCTTCTGGAATGGCATCGATTAGTCCTGTACCAATAATACCGATAGTCGATTCTAGGCGCACTTCGAAGTCAGAAGGCTGTGGGGTGGTGTTGAAGGCAGTTTGAGGGATGGTTACCTCAGGATAGATAAGTTCATATTTTTCACCGTCCGGGAATTGCAGGGGCAGACCACTTTCCATTGCTGTCACTGTATGCCAACTGATGTTTATTTGGTTTTCATCTATAGGGGGCAAGAATGGGGATGTCGCCTGAGTCTGCGGCATGCCCGTGACTTCACTGATATAGGCTCCATCGTTGCTTCCGGGAACATCTGGGTGATAGACAACGAGGAGATATCCATTACCATAGGTATTGGCATGATAGTCGTCTTGACGTTTGCCGTGACCATAACCGGGATGGCAGTCAATGCATGAGCTGCGTACCGAAGCTGGGCCGAGGCCATTGAAAGGAGGCGTGTTGGTGTTGTAGTTGCGTTCGAAGAAGGATTCTCCAAGATTGAATTCCTTGACCAATCCTTGCTCTTCCACAGCTTTTGTCTCGTCTTCATAACATCCGGCTGTCACATTGTCGGTAGTACCAAGACTGCCTCCCGGATACCATTCTTCGGCAGTGAAATTACCGACGGCCTTACCGATATATTCTGTGTCACCCATATTCTCTGATGGTGATAATGAACTGACGGAATCGTCTTTACAGGCTGTGAGAGGTAGACATAGGCATACTGACAGTATGAATATATTTAAAGGGTATGATTTCATAATAGTTTATTTTATTAGTACGAATAGAGTCGGAAAATTGTGCTCTGATCCATTCGGAGCCTTTTAACAGCACAATTTCCGACGTATGTTGATCAGTTATTTGCAATCCATTGGGAAGCTCGACTTAGGTTGCTGTCAAGATTCTGAATTGCATCGATAGCAGTCTTTACATAGTCTGCGGTAGGATTGTCGCCGAACTCTACACCGGTGGCGATGCAGGCGTCAAGAGCGTTAAATGCTTCCTGTAGGCTGGTTTCAAGTTCGGAAGCTATCGTGGGGTTGTATTTTTTAAGATAACCCATGAGCGAATTATCTTTAGTGAGGTCGTTATCAACGTTTCCATAGAGCGAGTGTTGAATACTCAGGATATTATCTTTGAAATCATAGAAGGAGCGGTGGCTGTAGGGCGATTCGATGTAATTGGGATCGGAACCATTGTAGGCATTACCCATCTTCTGTGAGTACACTTCATTAGATATATTTTGGCATCCACTTGTCAAAATGGTGCTAGCTACCTGCCTCCATGTGGTGTATGTGCTGCCTGCCTGGCCGGCTATCAGCATGTTTTCGCCATAGGTAAGCTGCCCGCTACCCACAGTGTATTGCAACTCACATTCGTCGATGACACGTGTCTTTTGTTCTTGGGGCGCATCGGGATTCCATGCTACATTGAGTTGATAGCAACGGTCGCGCAGGTCTCCGGCTACTGCCGTAGCATAGATGAGTTCTTCGCGTCCGGAGATATTTGCTCCGTATGAAGAAATAAGGTCGGGATCATTACCGAGCAATGAGTTGACATCTCGATTTTGCCCATTGCGGAAGATGATGAATTCAATACCATGAAATCCGAGCAGTTCTTGCCCTAGTTTGTTAGCGGCATAGGCGATGCCTTCGTTTCCGTTGTCGAGTTGTGCGATCTTGTCGCTGTTTTTCAGCTCGGTCACCAGACCGTCAAGATCAAGGGGCCATGTATCGATATGAGGGTCAATACCGAAGTCAGTAGCTGCACCGTACAGAAAAGCTTCTGTCTCCTCCCAATAACTACGGGCTTCGAGAAAAGTAGAGCAAATTTGGTCGATATCATTTTGTGATACACTGCTTGGATCGGCTTTGAACTTTTCTTTCACAGCGTTGAGCTGTTCGTATAATAGACCGGTTTGTGTAGCAAGGTTGCCATAGGTAGGGTAAATGACATCGTTGACATAGTCTGTTGAAGCACTTTTGAGAAGCGTTTCTTTTTCTGACAAAGTGTTGTTTGGGCTGTCGGTCACATCATCATCGCTACACGATGAGAATGTCACTGTCATTAAGATGCCCATTACTAGGAGTACGGGAAGTTTAAAATACTTTTTCATAAATGATTTTTTTATTATTAATAGTTTGTAAGTAATCGTTTTTGTAGTAAGTTGTCATTATAGGAAAAATCCTTGATAGGCTATTCCTATTGAGACAGATGGTTCGTCGTTGTAAATGGGTTTTAAGAAACGATGTGAATATTCTGCCTTGACAGCTATTTGTGGGAGTGGATAGTAGTTGATACCCGCGGCAATACGGTGGCGGTTGGTATAGGAATATTCAGGCTGACTGTGTTCAGGTATATAGGAGTCGTAATACTCGTAACGTCCGAAAAGGTAGAATTTCTGTCGGTTGTTTCTCAGTTTGACAAATTGTGAGAAAACATCATATCCGGCTTCAATGCCTAGGGCAACGGCATTTTTCCCTACGCGTGATTTCTTAGCTGGTGATCCGCTGGCTGTTGCGTTGATCTTTGCTTCGCTTATCTTGGCAGCATCGCTAAGATAGCCATAGTCTGCGTTGGCACGGACGATCCAGTTAGCTCTGTTGAATGTAAGATCGAAGGCACCGACGGCTACAATGCCTTTTACTTTATCGTAAGTCTTTCCTTCGCCTTCTTTATCGTTGGGGAAGGTGTTGTGCATGGAACGTCCGTAATAGCCACTTATACCAAAACGTACACCTTGCAGGGCATAGTAGTCAAGTCGTCCGGCAAATCCGTATTTGTTGGCCACTTTGAATTCGAAAGGTGAGCCTGCACCACCTTGGATCCAGTGATCACGGTCGAAGAGAAATGCATCCAGTCCAGCAACGAGTTGGACCTCATAGCGTAGCCGCTCTGTTCGTCCCCAGAAGCTGATGCCTGTATCATGCCAGGTACAAGGCAGAATAGTACCTTCGCCTTCGGGACGGTAGACAGTAAAGAAATTGAGTGGCTCGTGGTAGGCATTGGTAAGCCCTACGGGTACGACGAAATGTCCGATGCGGATATTTGCCCATGAAGCGAATGATTTTTGTATCCAGAGCTGTTCCAGTTCTACTTCACCGCCTTTCTCAGTCTCCTGTTCCCATTCGCCGGCTTCTTCAAATTCTTGTTCTATGGCACCGCCTGATCCACCGTGTTCAAATTCTATCTCACTCGACATGGTCCAACCTTTACCGAAATTATAACTCAGATAGATAACGGCATGAGGAATGTCAAATCGACCGTGTCCCGGGTCGTCTTTATGTTGAGACGGGTTGGAATACCGGTAGACATTGTCGCTGTAAAAATTGCGAGTTAGAGCGATGTCCGCATAACCTCCTATACTAAGCTTGTGACCACCGGCGTGTCCGTAAACACTGTCGACAGCTGATGTCTGAGCCGTTGATGTACTTGCAGAAAAGAATAAAACGGTTGTACAGACGGATAATAATGATATAAATCTGCTCATCTTAGTGTAAAATTTAATTTGACAATGCAAAATTACGACAAGTTGAAATGGTTAGCAATACTTAAAAATCGGCAAAAAACATTATATCTTGAGGTGATATATACTGATAAGTGAGTATACATAAAAGGAATATTAATGGTTGGAAGTACGTACGACGAGATGGCGAAACTATTAAGGGGAGAAGGAAATTTATTTCCATAAGGTCATAACAGGTCTTTAGGGAGAGATGCAGATATAAGAGGTGTAGGGATGGAGATGATGGTAAAGTCTTGTTTGGGTATAAATATTTTGTAGAGTTACCCTTGTAAGGAGGTCAATTGTACGATGCGTGTGTTTTTTCTGCGTGAAGAAGGCATGTGTTTGCTTATATTTTAGTAATTTCGCAGGAAAAACGATAATTACATGCTTACATCCGAAGAAAAGAATGCGATCATTGCGCTTATCCACCGTCAGGTAGTGCCTGCCATTGGATGCACCGAACCGATAGCCGTGGCGCTCTGTGTGGCCAAGGCCAAAGAGATGCTCGGCGTGTTGCCTGAGAAAATAGAAGTGAGCCTCAGTGCCAATATCCTTAAGAATGCCATGGGCGTGGGTATTCCCGGCACCGGCATGACCGGCCTGCCGATAGCCATTGCCCTTGGTGCGCTGATCGGACGGTCGGAACTGGAGCTGGAGGTGCTTCAGGACTGCAACCGGGCAGCCGTGGAGGAAGGTAAGAAATATATAGCGGGAGGCCGCATCCGCATCCGGCTGAAGGAAGACGCGCCCGACAAACTGTATATTGCAGCGATCTGTCAGGCTGATGGTCACGAGACGGAGGCACGCATAGCTACAGGCCATACCCATTTCGTCTATCTGCGCAAGGATGACAAGGTGGAGATGGATCATCCCATCCACTCCACGGAGGATGATGAAGAGGACGAGGTAGCGCTGACGCTCCGCAAGGTGTACGACTTTGCCACTGAGACCGATGTCGAAGATCTTCACTTCATCCTTGAGGCCAAGAAGATGAATGAGGAGGCTGCCGCCGATGGTCTGCGCGAGAACTTCGGCCATCAGCTGGGTAAGACATTGTGCAGTCCCCTCGGCCGTGGCATCATGGGTGAGGGTATCTTCTCGAAAGTATTGTCGGCAACGAGTTGCGCCTGCGATGCTCGTATGGCCGGTGCCATGATCCCCGTGATGAGCAATAGCGGCAGTGGCAATCAGGGCATCTGCGCCACAATGCCTGTCGTGGTGTTTGCGGAGGAGAACCATAATACAGAGGAGGAGACGATCCGCGCGCTGATCATCAGCAATCTGACGGCTATCTACATCAAGCAGCACCTCGGCACGCTGTCGGCCTTGTGCGGATGCGTAGTGGCCAGCACGGGCAGCAGTTGCGGCATCACTTATCTGATGGGAGGTAATTATGATCAGATCGTATTTGCCGTGAAGAACATGATCGCCAATCTGACGGGAATGATCTGTGACGGAGCCAAGCCGAGCTGTGCCCTTAAACTTACCTCAGGTGTCAGCACAGCCATGCTCAGTGCGATGCTTGCCATACAGAACAAGCATGTGACCTCGGTGGAGGGCATCATCGATGATGATGTGGATCAGAGCATCCGCAATCTTACCGAGATCGGGCGTCGTGGCATGGACGAGACCGATAAGTTCGTGCTTAACATCATGACTCATAAGTCGAAACCAAAGAACGTCTGATCGTAATAACGGCTGTTGTGCTGTTACAATCAATTTATACGAGACTTGCATCTGTGTCTATCTTCCTTGTGAAGATCATGCACGGGTGCAAGTCTTGTCGCGTTTTTGGCGGACGGCTGTCGACAAGACAGTCTTGGACGGCAGAGTGGAGGCATCACTCTGCAGGTGCTGTTTTTTTGATAAATTAGGGAAATCCCTATCAATAATAGGATTTTTCCTTTTATAAAAAGTTAGGGAAAGCTTATCTTTGCCAATATGAACGTTAAGGGCATCAATTAGAAAGAAACCTATACGATCATTGCTGGTCACGTCTGGTTAACCTGATGTTGAAACTCCTGAGACGTGTTATTACCGTTCTACAGGACGCATGTCTATCGGTGCCTGTCGGCTATCGTGGGACATATATCGCCTGCACATAACGATATGCAATGAGGCTAAGGCTACACAACTGATCGTCAAATTAAAAACTATAGATATGAAAAAGATAATTTTAGGCATCATTATGCTGTGCGCGTCAGTGAGTACGTTTGCCCAGCACAGTGTCGGTAGTTGGAATATCCAGCCCAAAATAGGTCTAAATATAGCTAATCTCACCAACTCGCATCTCGACTCCCGTGTCGGTCTGGTATTGGGAGCTGAGCTGGAGTATCAGGTGAATCCCAAGGTGTCGCTCAGCTTCGGAGGTCTTTATTCGCAGCAAGGAGGGGATGATTTTAATGTAGATTACTTCAACATCCCTGTCTTGGCCCATCTCTATGTGGCCCGTGGCTTGGCGTTGAAGGCCGGTCTGCAGCCGGGATTCAAGGTGAACGGAGAGGGAGCCAAATCGACCGATGTCTCCATACCGCTTGGCATCTCTTATGAGTTCAGGCAGATCAATCTTGAAGCACGTTACAATTGGGGCTTGACGAATGTTGCGGGTGACAGCAACAACAGTGTGTTCCAAGTAACAATCGGATACAAAATACCTTTATAAATCTATCAAGGCGGGATGATCCCGTCTGCTACAAGTCTTTTCGTACGAAAAACGGGACGGATCCAGTGATGGACTCGTCCCGTCTGAGTTTTTGTTAGGGCCGGCGGTGACCAAGGCCTTTCTTACCAGTTATCCGTACGGAAAGGGAAGAGGGGCAGACCGCCACCATTAGCCACGTTGCCGAGCTGGAAGTTGTGGAAGCAGTAGCGTACGGCCACGGGGGCTTTCACCTCCGGGCTGGTGATGCAGAGCCCTTTGTTCCAGTCGTAGAAGGCTTTGGCAGGATGGAACACTTTGTCGGCGCCGGCTACTTCGAATCCTTGTATGTCTTCATAGCGTGAGATGGCACGGTAGTCGTTGGTCAGACGCACGAAGCACGTGTCGTTGCTGATTGTCATCTCTTTGAACTGAGGGCTCTCACACATGAGTGAGGCCATGCCGTAGTCGTGATGGAGGGCGATGTAGGCCAGCCGCTGTCCCACGGGCTTCTTCATCGTAGGATGTATCTGTTGTGTCTCGTAGGGATAGACGAGGTCCTCAGTGCAGACGATGTCGCTGTTGGGGATGATCTTCGAGGCTTTCAGTTGCTGTTCACGGAGAAGGGGACCGGCAGTGCCGTTGACATCACCATTATAGTAAGGTGCGATCTGTACGAAATAGAATGGTATCTGACCGAGCTTGAAGTCGCGTCGCCATTGCTCTACAAGGAGCTTGAGTCGCTGGGAGTACTGGTCGCCGGGTGCGCCCACGTTGGAGCAGCCCTGATAGAAAAGGATGCCTTTGACCGTGAAGTTAAGGATTGGTGAGAAGGTGCCGTAGCCCCAGACGAGCGGACGGAGATAGTCGCCGGGGTATTTCTTCACGTTAGTCATCGAGTCGAGCGACTCATCGGTGTATTTCTTCAGGTTGTCGGCATCAAGCCAGCTCTCCACGCGTGTGCCGCCTTTGTTGGCGAGGATCAGTCCGACGGGAATGTCGAGAGCACGGTTCACAGTCTGTGCGAAGAAGTAGCCTGTGGCCGAGCAGTCGCCCACAGTGGCCGGCGAGATGGTCTGCCATTGGCAATTGGCATCGTCGAGGGGCTGCATCGACATCACCGATGGTATCTTCACATAGTGTATGCCTTTGTATTGTGCGGCATTGACAACCTCGTTGTTGTAGCCTTCTACGGGACAGTTGTCAAATCCGCGGAGGGGCATCTCCATGTTGCTCTGTCCGGCACATACCCATACCTCGCCGGCAAGGACATCTTTCAGTGTTGTTGTGCCGTCACCGTCGTCGAAGGTGATGGAAAGTGGCGTATAGCCGGCTTTCGGTGTTCTCACGGTGAGTATCCATCTGCCGTTTTTGTCAGTCTTGGCTGTTGCCGTCTGGTCCGACCATGAGGTCGTGGCTTTCACGGTCATTCCGGGCTTGTCCCAACCCCACAGGCGGACATCGGTCTGTTGTTGCACGATCATGCCGTCGCCCAGCAGATGGGGGAGGCGTACACGGGCACCCGCCGAAGTGGCAAAGGCGGCGAGGGCCATCATAAGGATTGTCTTTTTCATTGTTATAGTAGGATTGTAGTCTTGTTTATTTTATAGGCTTTTCCCTGTACAGGTGTTCTTGTCACTGCCACAGGCTTGCCTTCGGTCTCACGGCCGGTGGCAGCCTGCGGCAGGTGTTGCCGTTGAGGAAAGGCGACAGAGTGTTATTCGAGAGAGAGCACGCGGCTGGCCCAGCCGTTCATGTTCCAGTCTCCTCCTGTAGGCATCTCCAGTCCTTCGTTCATAAGGTAGGCACCGGTGAACTGCTTACCCTCGCACCAAAGGGGATTCTTGTCGGTGCGGTCGAGCTCGTGTACGGTGTAGAGGCGGTCGGGATCGAGGCCGGCCATGCGGACACGTGGCAGATGGGCATTGACGAAGGTGTCGAGCTTCCACCAGAAGAAGACAGCCTTCGACTTGTCATCGTTCACATACATCATCGAAGCTACGCCTTTCTTGTCGTACGGACTCACAAGACGGTAGAGGTTGCCCAGCTGTACGATGGGACGGATCTGCTTGTATTCACTGATGGCTTTCCGGCATATCGTCTTCTCCTCATCGGTCATGTCCTTAGGCTGCAGCTCCATACCTAGACGTCCCGACATGGCTACGTCGATGCGGTATTTCAGCGGGATGATGCGGCCCGTGTTGGGATTAGGCGATTTGGAGATGTGGCAGGCCATCGTCATTGAGGGGAAGAAGTAGGAGGTACCCCACTGGATATAGATGCGTTGGAGGGCATCGGTATTGTCGCTCACCCAGAACTCATCGAAGTAGGGTAGCACACCCCAGTTGGCGCGTCCGCCGCCGCTGGCACAGGCCTGTATGATGAGGTCGGGATATTTGTCGCGGATACGCTGCAGAGTCTTTTCCAGTCCGCGGTGATAGTTGATGAACAGCTCGCTCTGGTCAGCAGCTGGGAGACACTGTGAGCCATGGTTGGCGATGTGCATGTTGGCATCCCATTTGATGTAGGCCAGATCAGGATTCTGTTGTTTCAGGTGGTCGACAACGGAGAAGACAAAGTCCTGTACCTCCGGGTTGCCCATGTCGAGGACGAGCTGTGTACCGCCACGTCCTGTGACGGCATCGCGTTTGGGAGCTTTGACGATCCAGTCGGGATGTTTCTCGTAAAGACGGCTCTTGGTGTTGGTCATTTCCGGCTCTATCCATATACCAAACTTGATGCCGTGCTTCTTGGCCATGTCGATGAGGCCGGGTATGCCGTGGGGCAGTTTCACGGTATCTACTTCCCAGTCGCCGAGGGCTTTGTCGTCGATGGTGCGTCGGTATTTGGTACCGAACCAGCCGTCGTCCATGACAAAGAGCTCCCCGCCCATGTCGGCGATGTCACCCATCATCTGGTCCATTGTCGGCTCGTTGACATTCATGTACACGCCCTCCCAGGAGTTGAGTAGAATCATGCGTGGCTCATTACCGTGCATGAGACGGTATTCGCGACCCCAACGGTGGAAGTTACGGCTGGCGCCTGACAGTCCTTCCGTGGAGTAGGTGAGAGCCAGATGGGGTGTGACGAATGTCTCGCCGCGCTTGAGGTGGTATTCGGAGTTCTGTGCATCGATGCCTGCAAAGAAATAATGGTATTCCGACTCATCGGTCACGGTCTGCAGCAGATAGTTGCCGCTATAGCAGAGAGCGGCGCCGATGACGCGCCCCGTGTTTTCCTGTGCTTTTCCATCGAGTGAGAACATTACCTCTGCGTGCTCTGTTGTGGCATTGCGTACACCGTCGCGGTTGCGTATCAGCTTCTCACCGGCCTGCAGAGGCTCTTCGGCCACCTGACATTCATTGCCCCACGCTCCGTAGAGATGGCTTATCCAAACGTCACCGCGGCGGATGGGAAGTGTGGCGGAAGCAAACTGGGAAAGGGTCACAGTGCCTTTTTCCTTGTTGGTGATCTCGGCCCATGTCTCTATCATGTCTACGTCGCTGAACGATTTATATTTCAGGTCAACGGTCAGTCCGTAGACACGGTCTTTCATATGGATCGTTGTCACGTCGCCCTGCTGCTCAGAACCGGTGACGACAAGCTGTGTCGACATATTGCCGTCGGCATGACGTACGGAGAGGGCGGTGGGACGGCAGTTGCCCATACCATAGGCAGGATAGGCATTCATGTTGCCCCCCATGGGATAAGGTAGATTGTTTTGCATTGCGGTCTGCAGGCGCGGACCGAAATACACGTAGTTGGCTTGCTGCCCTTCATCGGCCTGGATGACGAGCGACATGTTGGGGGTCTGGATGCCGAGTTGGCGGGCATTCGCTCCTAGCACGCCCAATAGCATCAGACACGACAGTACGGTTTTTCTCATTGTTTGAATCCTATAAGTAATTAATAAATTTGTTTTATGCATTGCAAAAGTAAGAATAAAAATGAGAAAAGATCCTATTCACAATTATAAAATGTTATATTGACGGGAGTATTTCTAACAGATGCATACATCACTATTCGTTGCAGTCTGCTGTCCATGCTGTGTCCGACTCCCAAGAGTCTTTTCTGACACCGTGACAGTTGCCGGCTGTGTGGTTATGTGCCGGTTGTATATCGTAAAATATATGTTGTGCGACGGCTGTTTTTGCCTGTTATACAGGCTTTTTTATGAAAAAGTGGTATGATGTAACATATAATAAATATTTTGAGCGATAGAGGGAAGTGCCGTTATGGGAAATGCGTTAATTTTGCAGCATCCAAAACAAACTATACTACTATATACTCTATCGTGATCGTATGAAACATTCTCTATTATGGGTCCTTCTGTTTTTTGCTTTGTCGGCTGGGGCTCAGAAGCCGCTTGCGTTAAAAGTGGACGGCCGCGATCTGGTAAACACAGATGGTAAGAAAGTGTTGTTGCAGGGAGTGATGGACACTCCCAATCCCTATTTCAATTCCTATCGGTGGGGAGGATCAGCGACAGACAACAATGTACAGTCATGCATCTATTATTTTGACAAGCTATTCACGGCGATTACCAACAAATCACAGGGAGCATATTGCAATGCGTTCCGCCTTCATCTGGATCCCTGCTGGACCAACGATCCCGACAAGCCACAGACTGGTAAGGATACCGGCGAGGCGAATATCTCACAATTTAGTGAGGCAAGGCTTGAAAAGTATATGGGCACGCTCTATACGAAGCTGATCAAGAGTGCCCTTGCCCATGGCCTTTATGTGGTAGTGCGTCCTCCCGGAGTGTGTCCTCAAGGCATCAAGGTGGATGGCGACTATCAGAAGTATCTTCTGAAGGTGTGGGACATTGTTTCCAGAGATGCCGACATACAGGCCAACAGTGGTCAGGTGTCGCTTGAACTGGCCAATGAGCCGGTGGAGGTGTATGGTGCCGACAGTACAGCCTCACCTTCGGCGCTGCACGACTTTTTCCAGCCCATCGTCGATAAGATCCGTGCCAACGGTTTTGACGGCATCATCTGGGTGCCGGGTTCCGGCTGGCAGAGCAACTATACCGGCTATCGCGACTATCCCATCACTGGTGAGAATATCGGATATGCTGTCCACGACTATGTAGGCTGGTATGACTGCACGGACGACAATGCCGACGGCGACCGGCTGATCACCTCCTTTGCCAATAGTGTGCCTGTCGTGACGACCAGTCCCGTGATTATTACAGAGATAGACTGGAGTCCGGAGGATGACAGCAACGGACATTACAATGAGCATGGTGAATGGGTACCGGGCAATCTGGGAACATGGGCTACCGGCACGACGTCGCGCTGGGGCAATGCTTTCAAGCAGCTTCATGACTACTATGGCAATATCAGCATGACGCTCTCGGGTACCGGATGCTACATTGATATTGACACCTATCTTAATCAGGGCGTTGTCACACCGGCATTTGACGGCAATCCTGAAGCCTGTGCACAGGCATGCTTCGACTGGTATAAGGAATGGTATGAGAAGCAAGGCGATCCCTCCGACAGCAACTGTGCCACGGCACTGGAGGCAGGCAGTGACGAAAAAGAGGTGATGATCGGCTCACAGAGCAAGATAGAGCTTATTGCCACATTTAAAGACGGACACACCGAGGATGTGGCGGCACAGGCCGACTATTCGGTTAAGGGCGACGACTCGTGTGTCAGTATCGTCTGCGGACTGATCACAGGTCTGAAACAGGGAAAGGCTACTGTCACGGCAACATATACCGATGCATGGGGTAATGTGCTCACAGACGATTTTGATGTCAATACTACCTATTTCCCATGGGGAGAGGAATATGTCAAGACGGATATATGGGAACAAGGCACATACGACGAAGAGACACGTACTTTCCACACTGGTCAGTGGGGCCAGGAAGGATGGGTGTATGACAACGGTGTAGACATGAGTGGATATAAGTATCTGGTGGTGTTACTCGACAAGCCCACATCGATCTACTCCAATATCCATCTTTATCCACAGAACAGTATCTGGGGTAAAGGATATAGTCAGGATTTCGTTTACGGTGAGACACAACTGGTGGTACCCTTACAGACCATTACTTACAATAGTGGCAGTGCCGAGGATGGTCAGCCCTTCGATCTCAAGCATGTGTACATCGTATCGCTTTGGTCGAACGGTGAGGGAGAGATAGACGTGAATGACATCTATCTCACCAACAACGATGACTTCACACCTACCGGCATCAGTCGGTCTGTAACAGGCGGAGGATGCACGGACGGTCCGGTCTATAACTTGCAGGGCATTGAGGTGGCACACGACAGTGAAGAGGCTGCACATCTGCCCAAGGGTATCTATATCCGGAATGGAAAGAAATTTATTGTTAGGTAATAAATATCTGTTAGGTTAGAAAAAGTGAGGGAGGGCGTATCCGGGATGGATACGTCCTCTTGTTGATTTATTAATATTGCTGTCCGGTAAAAAAGGAAATGGCATAATAATTCATCCCGAAGCCCTT